>Ga0351856_1012_pt1 | contig 47059 bp, 24 predicted proteins | sample BONcelHFGM3001D8_FD_206798 | JGI IMG/M metagenome (GOLD analysis project Ga0351856, IMG submission 206798) | Enriched cells from coal bed in the Powder River Basin, Montana, United States - BONCAT cells FGM rep2 HSBNCT.FGM.300.1.D8 ... | reverse complement strand
CTGTCTGTATTTCTGTCTTCTGAACCGTTAAAATTGTTATAAGCTTTTATTTCATACTGAGTTATTCCGTCGCTCAGAGGCTGCCATGATAGAAAACCCTGTCCCCACATGGGATTAGTTGTATTTCCAGGCCAGTAATTATTTTCATTTATTTCATATATGGCTCTGGTGAGACCTGCTTCTGCTCCTGCAAAAGAAGATGCATAATCTCTTTCATGGGAAGAAATATTCATTATCCCTCTTGATATGGACAGAAGAGATACTACATAAATAAAAAGCAATACTATAACAAATAATATGGTAATAAGGGTAAACCCTCTATTGGGTTTATCATAGGATTTCATAATATCCTTCCTTTCTAAATTTAATTTAATGTATTATGCGGATAAATTTCCATGAAACATTCACTTTCCTGTTCCTGGCTTCCAACAAAGCCTGCCGCTTTTTTCCTGGAATTTATATGAATTTTTACAAGATAAGGGCTTGTTCTGCATATGGATAATTTATGTATATCTTTTGAAACAATTGAATAAGGATATGTGCCATTATCCAGGCATAGTTCGTAAAGTTTTTCATGATCCAGGGCTATAGCTAGCGGGCCTGGCTCAGGCAGATGTATTACCTTTCTCCTCAACTCCCGTGAAGGTCTGTCATGAAAGTAAATTACATACTTCTGCCATATGGGGAGGGTAGAAGTGACGGAATCCAGTGATATCTTTCTTTCAGTCTCGGAATAGGGGGATAGAAAACTTATTGCATCAGGTTCTCCTGTGCTGGAATATATTTCTGCACTGTTTATGGTTATGGAACTGTTGGAGGTACTGCAGAGCTCCATTCTTATCCTCTTCAGGGAAATCATTACATTTGCCTGTGTGGCAACCCTTTCCCTGCCAACCATAAAGATTTTTACTCCCGGAATAAATATGTTGAATATGGCAGAAAGTATAATACCAAAAATAGCCATTGCCACCATTAATTCCAGTAATGTATGTCCTCTCTGTGATTTCATAGTTCCTCCTGAAAAATTAATACATAGGTACATTTGAAGGTAAATATGATTTATTGTATATATACGAATTTAATTTCACCTGTTTTATACCGCTTGGCTGTTTCCATTTTACAGTAACAAATACCTCTACCACTTCATTCGGGTCTACAGGTTTATTGTTAAATTTTACCGGTTTTACCATAACTGTCGGTAAAAAAACAGTTCCCTGGATATTAACAGGCGGATCTACTGAAGGACATGAATTACAGTCCAGTTCCATGTTACCAAGTAATGATACTTCCGGAACAAGATAGAAATTACTTTTATACTGTTCTACATGTTTACTTGCTATATTGCAGGCTGCAGAAATATTTTTTGCAATCTTTATACTCTCTATACCTGCAGGAAAAACCGTTATTATACTGAGCAATATAAGGCTTAATAAACTTATAGAAATCATAATTTCCATTAAACTCAGGCCAGATGAATTTATATTTTTATATTTATTAAACATATTTTATCTTTACCGTAACTAATATGCTGGATATTACTCCTTGTATTATATCATGAAAATTGTAAAAAATACAATACTTTCTACCTGCAATTCCAGGAAGTTAAAATCCACTCCGACTTTTAGTTCTATAAAACTCATCTTTTGTTCTAATATACAATATGATTTTATGGAATATAACCTCTATATAATAAAATCCTGAGAAATAGCAAAAAGTTGTATGTAATAAAAAAATATTATATTTTTTTATTACATACATAGTTATGTCTATAGATTGTTAATATTCTAAGTACCGCTCCAGGTAAAAGAGTATACATAAAATGGTTACTAACTTATCTGGAGCGGTACTAAGGACTGAAAGAAAAATAACTCCGTCAAATTATTAGAACGGCTATTGTTCTCGCGTTACGCGTTACGCGTTACGCGTCACGATACAAACTGTAATTATGATGCAGTTATTTCCTGACAGATCCTAAGTAACTATAATTGACTTTTAGATCTTTTTAATTTAAAATATTTTTCAGGAAACATTGCTTCCTGAATAAATAAAGATGTCAGGTGATTTATGTGAAAGAATGGGAAGACACTTTTAAAGAGTTTGCTAATTATGGTAAAACAGTCTTATTAATAGGTGATGTAGATACAGGCAAGACAACCTTTCTCAAATATATGGCAAATTATCTCTCTGAAAAAAATCTCAAAGTCTCCATTATTGATGCAGATATAGGACAATCAACTATAGGCCCTCCTTCTACCATAGGTTTTGCCATTGCAGAACAAAGGGTAGAATCTATAGAAAACCTTCCCGTTAAAGCTCTTTATTTTACAGGAGCCATATCACCTGTAAGGCATTTGCTTCCATGTGTTATTGGTACAAAAAAAATACTGGATTACGCCATGAGTCTTTCTCCTGACAAAATAATAATAGATACAACAGGTTTTGTAATAGACTCTGCTGCTATAGCTTTAAAGCAGGCAAAAATAGAATTACTCAATCCTGATTTTATTTTTGCTTTTTCCAGAGGAAAAGAACTGGAACCTGTATTATATCCCTATTATTCTTCATGTAATATAAGAAAGATTGAAATAAATGAAAATGTAACAAGGAAAACACAGGAATTCAGAGCATCTGAGAGAAATAGAAAATTTTTAAGTTATTTTAAATATTCAAAAAAACTGAGAATTAATTTACAGTCTACAGCTATTTCCGGAATAAATTATATTCCCGGAGGTAATCTGTTGCATACCAATGAGTTGAGGTGGCTTTCTTCTGCAGTAGATTTTCCCGTAGCATGGGGAGAAAAAGCAGGAGACAGGCTTATTATAGGAGTTTCTCATATGTGTGAATTGAAAAATATACATGAAATAAAAAGTCATTATGCTGTTTCCTCTGTAGATATTATAGAGCCTCTCATGTTTCTTGCAGGATTTTTCTGTAACAATGATGAATGTCTTTCTATTGGAGTTATAACAGATTTTCGACCTGAAAAGGGTTTTATGGAGATTTTATCACCTTTTGCCGGTAATGTAGAGGATATAAAGAGATTACATATTGGCAGTTACAGATTACCGGAAGATATATATGAAGAGATGCAGTCATGACTGGAAATTAAAAAGGTTCATTACTGATCTGAGCATGGGCAATTTATATTTTGAAATGTCATAAGAAAGATGAAATAAGGCTTTCTTTCCTTTCACATTTCACGTCTCACGTCAGTAAGTTCGGGTCTGTATTTGTGCCTTACCTCGCGTTACGCGTTACGATTGGAGTAATTATGAAAGAGGTAAATAAACCTTATGTAGTCAAGGAAGATTATCAGTTTCCCTTTTCCAGGGGTATTCTGACCCAGTCTCTTGTAAGTGCCGGTCTCTCTACGGAAGAGTCCTATGAAATTGCAACAACTATTCAGGATGAAATTATAAATAGAGGAGTTAAGTGTCTTACTTCTGATGAATTAAAAATTCTGGTTTCCGATTATTTATTGAAAAAATTCGGAGAAGATTTAAAGAATAGATATCTCAGGGTAAGTGCCATAAGAATAGGAGTCATAAGGGGAACATCAGTTTCTCCCTATTCAAAAGGAATAATGTCTCAAACTCTGAAAGCTTCAGGTCTGGATCCGAGTCTGTCCTATGATATAGCGAAAAGAATAGAAACCTATCTTTTTAACCAGGGAAAAAATAATCTGACAAATGATGAATTGAGATCCATAACATATAATATAGTGAAAAAACATTGTGGACAGGGATATGCAGAAAGGTACCTTTTATGGAGAAGGAGTGTGAGAAATCCTTCCAAACCATTTATACTTTTATTCGGCGGAGGTACAGGGGCAGGTAAATCTACAGTTTCTGTGGAGATAGCTCACAGACTTGGCCTCACATCTGTACTTTCTACTGATTCGATAAGGGAAATTATGCGTTCTATGATATCTGTCAAGCTTATGCCATGTGTTCACCAGTCTTCTTTTACTGCCTGGGAGGCCTTTGATAGTCCTATACCGCCGGGAGTAGATCCTCTTATAATAGCTTTCCGTGAACAGGTGGCAAAGGTATCAGTAGGAATTATGGCTATAATTGAAAGAGCTATAAAGGAAAATGTGAGTCTCGCATTGGATGGAATACATATAGTTCCCGGTTTTATAAAAAAAGAATATTTTCAGAAGGCAAATATTGCTTTTGTAATTATTACAATAAATGACAGGGATCTTCATGAAGAACGCTTTGTAATCAGGGAAAATCAGACTTTAGTAAGAAGGCAGGCAAAAAAATATATTGATAATTTTGAAAATATAAGAAAATTACAGGACTATATAATTTCTCTTGCAGAAACCTATAAAGTTCCGGTGATAGATAATGTAGATATGGATCGAACTGTCTCAGGAGTGCTGGAGTATATTACAGAATTTATGAAAGATATTGTGAGTCCTGATTTCAGTAAATTGTTATCAGGAGATGTCTCCAGTTAAGACAGTATCGAGTTAGGAATGAATTCAAAATAACTGTCGCAGATGAGGGTTATGGGTTATGGGTGTTGGGTTAAGAATCTTAAAACCCAAAACCCGGCACCTGAAACCCAATACCTGATTTTAACTTGAGAAGGAAAAACTATGGGAATAATATGTAATAACTGCGGAGAAGAAAATTTTGACATAGCTACGAAATGCAATGCATGTGGAGTAGAACTTTATTATAATGATACCCTGAGTGAAGGAGTTCTTATACAGAATAGATATAGAATTGAACAGCTTATTAAACTCGGAGGTATGGGGGCAGTATATTTAAGTCTGGATGGGAGGCTTAACAGGTACTGTGTTGTAAAGGAAATGTTAAGTAACTATGGAAGCCTTCAGGAAAAAGCCTATGCTGAAAAAAGGTTTAAAGTAGAAGCAAGGATGTTGTCACAGCTTGAAAATTATCACCTCCCTACAGTTTATGATTATTTTATAGAAAAAGGACGTTATTATCTTGTTATGTCCTATATAGAGGGAGTAGACCTGAATGATGTCCTGGAACTAGAGGGAACCCCCGGACTGCCTGAAGAACTGGTAATTGAATGGTCTGTGCAGATACTTGATGTACTGGATTATCTTCATAATCAGGATCCCCCTGTAGTATACAGAGACATTAAACCGGGAAATATTATGCTCAATAAAGATGGTAGAGTAATGCTTATAGATTTCGGTATAGCAAGGACTATTATACCTGATGTAAATATAAAGTATACTTCAATAGGTACAGATGGATATGCAGCAGAAGAACAGTACAGGGGAAATGTAGAACCGAGAAGTGATCTCTATTCTCTCGGGGCAACTATGCATCATTTGCTTACAGGTAAAATTCCTTCTGCTTTTAATTTAAAGCCTGTAAGAAACCTTGCACCATGGGTTTCTCCGGGGATTGAACAGATAGTTATGAAATCCCTTGAGTATGAAGCAGTTAAAAGATATAAAAATGCAGCAGAAATGAGAGAAGCTTTATATAATTTGATGAAAAAAGATGAACCAAAGCCAAAGGTTCGTATATCAGCACATGATTTAGCCGGTTATATACCGGGTGAGAGACCTTCTATGGTACATAAGAAAAAACCTGTATCCTATGAAGAAATAAAAGGAACCTTTTCAGAAGAAGAACTTTCATATATTAACACTTCAGAGTCAGTAAGAAAAACAGGAGAAATAAGAAATACCTCCAGAAATTCTATCCCGGTTGAGGCAAAAACTGTTCAATCAGGCTCTTTATTTGCTTTGAAAACTAAAGAATTAATTGTAAAAAAACAGAGCAAAATTGAAGATAAAGTCGGACTTAATACCAGATCTTTATTCTCTGATAAGGTATCAGATATAAGTCAAACACAGAGGGATAAATATACCTTATCTGAGGTTATAAAGAATGATAGAATAGAAGGGATTGAAACACAATTACCGGGAGTAGGAACAGCCCTTCATAATCTTCTTAAAACATCATCCCTGGAGAGAGATGAATATAAAAAAAGTGAATAGAATGGTGAGTAGTGAGTGACAGTTATATTACACTCACTACTCATTCTTTTTCCCCACTACCAGAACTTCTGGCTCTTCATAGATTTCTATATCCATTTCCCTGGCAATTTTTATATATTCTTCTCTATCTTCACATGTTAAATTATATTCCTCTATTATATCCAGAAAATCCATAATAGTGTCGGCAAGTATTTCTATATCTATTTTATCCTTCATATTTATAATATTTTTATAGGTCTTTACTCCGTCATCTATCATGTCCAGATCCATATAGAAATATGCAAGGCGAAGAAGAGCAATATGAAAATCAGGATTTTCATTTATAATATTATTGTATATACTCAGACCATCTTCTACTTTCCCTGTAGAAGCAAGATAATCCGCTCTGTCCAGTTTTGTTATTAGAAGCAGTTCATTTTCACCTCTGCTTTTATAAAAACTTTCCAGTCTTCTTGAATAATATAAATATTTATCATAATAATCAAAATTATCAATGGAAAAACTTAATAAATCTTTAAGGACATCTTCTTCCCATGATGTCCCTGTTGCTTTCCTTAACATTTTTTCCAGATGTATGTAAGACTTGTCATATTGTTCCATATAAATGAATTCTTCTAAATCGTCATACATCCTTTCCATATCAAGGTCAAAATCTTCTTTTTTATCTTTCTTTTTAGAAATATTTTCTTCCTGATACCGGGGCTTTTGTGGCTCATTCTGTCTGACAAAGGACTTTTCTCTGGTGCCCTGCTGTTCGAAATTTTTCCTTGCAGACTGCAACTCGATTTTTTCTTCAGAAACCTTAAAAGGAGGTTCTTCTTTTTTTATTTCTACCTTACTTTCTTCTTTTTTTATTTCTACCTTACTTTCTTCTTTTTTTATTTCTACCTTACTTTCTTCTTTTTTTATTTCTACCTTACTTTCTTCTTTTTTTATTTCTACCTCAGATTTTTCCTCCGTAATGTCTTCTTCCTCCGTAATGTCTTCTTCCTCCGTAATGTCTTCTTCCTCCGTAATGTCTTCTTCCTCCGTAATGTCTTCTTCTTCCGTAATGTCTTCTTCTTCCGTAATGTCTTCTTCCTCCGTAATGTCTTCTTCCATATAATAATCTTCTCTTTCTTTCTCCTGAATACCTAAATCCATTTTATCCCATATTTCTCCAGATAATTCTTTTTCCATAGGGGTAATGAATTTTATTCCCCTTGAGTTTAATTTTTCTATTAATTCTTCCAGACTATGTTCTGATTTCACACCTTTATGTTCTTCATAATATTCTTCCTTCTCATCTCCCCATACTATTCTTTCCATAAGATCGCCTGGAGATGCCATTACCAGTATTTCTCCATTTTTACCAAAAAGGTCACTGTAGTCTTTTTCTTCTTCTGATAATTTACCTGCAATGTCTCTCCATCTCAGAAATTCTTTCGGAATCTTGAAGCCATTATTTTTAGCATATTCTACTCCACCGAAAATGAGTTTTTTTGCAACAGTTATGTCTTCTTCAACGACAGGTACATAAGAGTTTGATTTAATCCTTGGTAGAATTTCTCTGTCAAATTTGAATTTATGACATTTTCTTTCGCCAAATACGTCTTTTAACCCCATACCCCATACATCTATAAGGAAAAGGGCGTAATTTATATAATGATCTTTAAGCTTTCTTGCTATCAGAACTGTACCAAGGCCGCTTTCTTTTATATTTTTACCTGCATAGCAGCAGTAGAGAGGCAATTCTTTTATATCGCCTGAAAAATCTACTCCCTTATTTTTAAGTATTCCTATCGATTTTTTTGCCGCTGCTCTGACTTCAGAGTCTTTATCTTCTCTCAGTTTTAACAGAAGAGGAACTATAGAAGGAGACATGTTTAAACATTTTGAAGCAAATTGCCATCTGAGTTTTGGTATATTACTGTTTAAGAATATATTGTAAAAATCTATAATTTCTTCTTCTTTAAATATAAAATACATTGTAAGGAATTTGTTTGTCAGTGATAGCTCGTGAAAGATTTTTTCTATAGTAATCTGTGATGAAGGCTCTTCCTTAAGAAGTTTACACCAGTTTTTAATCTGATCCTGCAGTGTAGAACCATCCTGGAGAATTACGGGAAATATATTTATATCTATCAGATCCTGACCGAGAAGAATACAGAACAACCCTGCTTTTACTTCAGGTTTTATCTGGTTTGATGCCAGTAATTCTTTAAGTAATTCCTCTGTATCCTCCCCTTCCATATCCATCATTGCCAGAACTATTCTTTCTCTGTCCTGGTCAGTTGCTTCTTTGAGTAAATTTATTAGTTCTATTTTTACATCAGGACCCAGTTTATGAAATAATTTTTTTGTTACAAGTTCAATCTGTTTCTGAGACGGGCAGGAACTGTTTATAGTCTGCAAACTGGTTAACAGTTCTTCTTTTATATTTTCTCTATCCAGAGATGAAATATCAAATTTCATCTGTTTTATCTTTTTTTTCTTCTTCTTTTTACTCATTGTCCTTGCCTCCTTAAGTACCTTCTATCAGTTTATTTGTTCTGTGTAAACCAGTCAAGTATAAATTTTAACCTGGTTTTTCTATTTTTAGGTGAACCACAGCGGGAAAGACCATGAGATTCCTGTGTGAATCTCAAATATTTTACTTCTTTTCTAAGAAATTTCATTGCAGTAAACAATTGATCCGCCTGATCGACCGGTGCTCTGTAGTCATGTTCACTGTGTATTATAAATAAAGGAGTATTTATTTTTTCAACATTATATAAAGGGGAATTTGTATTATAAAGGTCAGGCTCTCTCCAGGGGAGCCCTTCAACGGCAAATCTGAAACAATATCCATAATCAGATACACCGAAAAGGGTCGTAAGGTTTGTAACACTTCTTTCTGCTATAGCTGCTTTAAATCTGTCAGTTTTGCCTATAAGCAAAACTGTCATATATCCTCCGTAAGAACCACCTGTAAGATAGAGACGTTTTTCATCTATAAATCCTCTGGACACTATATGTTCCAGAAATTCCAGTTGATCCTGACTATCAGGTGAACCCCAGTGAGGTCTTATTGCTTCTGCAAAAGCATCTCCGTAACCCTGGCTTCCCCGTGGATTTGTATAAAGAACACAGTAACCGTTTGCAGCAAGATAATGCATTTCATGGAAAAACGTATATCCGTACAGTACGTGAGGCCCTCCATGAATCTGCTGGATTAAAGGATATTTATTTTTTTCATTAAAACCAGGTGGTTTTACAAGCCATCCATGAACAGGTACTGAGTCACTTCCTGTGAACCATATATCTTCAGGTTCCGTAATATCTATTTCTTTCTCTATAAAATCATTGAAATATGTAAGTTTTTTATTCACCCAGTAATTCCCATTTCTCGTGAGATAATATAATTCATGAGGTTCCATCATATTACCCATGATTAAAGCTATATTATTTCCTTCCCTGTCAATATGAAAAGATGCAATCTCCACTTTTCCTCCCAGTATTTTTTCAGGTAATCCTCCTGAAACAGGAACAGAGTAGAGTTCACATGCCCCTTTTACTGTGGCAAGGAAAGCAACTGTTTTACCATCTTCTAAAAACTGCGGAGATGATGAGGGGCCGACAGAAAATTCCTGAAGATCTCCTACAATTTTATTGGAAGCAATAAAATCAAAATCTATTGCTAATTTTTGATCTTTACCACCGCAGGAAGGAAGGAGGTAAGGATATATATTCCTTAACCATCCGAATCCTATATCAGTATGATTTCCGAGGAATACTATGTATTTTCCGTCAGGAGACCAGTTTATAGATGATTTAACACCTCTCTCCATACTTACCTGTTTGATCTCCATTGTTTCCGGATTTATTGTCATTACATCATCATTTTCCGGGTCATCTATTATATCTTCAGACCTGTTTGAGCAGAAAGCTATCATTTTACCATCAGGTGAGAATACAGGGTTTATATCATGACAGGTACCTTCTGTCAACTGTTTTGTCTCTCCTGTTTCTATGTTAAGAAGATATATATGAAATCTGTCGTCACCTGTAACACCCTGGCCATCCGATTTGAACTGTATATCATTTATCAAATAATAATCAGGGCCTTTTTTCTTTTCTTTTTTATCTTCTTCTTCCTCATCGGGGTTTTCATATTTTTTCTTAAAAGAGTAGACTATATATTTTCCATCAGGAGACCAGCAGTAAAAAGAAAAACCTCCGTCTGCTTCCGTAATTGCCCTGGCCTCACCTCCATCTGAAGGTATAATCCATAATCTGTTTTTTTCTTCTCTGTTTGAGATGAAAGCCAGATATTTCATATCAGGTGACCATTTTGGTCTTCTGTCACTGTAATCACCTCTGGTAAACTGAATTATTCTGTCTTCTTCAGGGATGGCAATATAGATATTTGAAAAATATTTATTTTTCTTAATATCTACCCATTTAACAGTAAAAGCTATTTTTTTTCCATCAGGGCTGATCGCAGGAGAGTCCAGAAATTTTATTCTAAATAAATCATCTATCTCTAAAGGTCTTTTCATTCAGGTAAACCTCTTTCTAAATATTGGGCCAGGGTTATTAATGGTTTATATGGAAATCGTGGCCCGTGACGCTTGATGCGTGACGCGGGGTTTGTTTATCTATTGTTATAATATGCATTATAAATATCATTAAAACACCAGACCTCTTTAAACTTTATTATATTATCAGTATTTCAGAAGATTTGCAATAATTTTTAAAAGATTTTCAAAGTAGATTAATGAAAAGGAATTATATAATAATATGCAGAATATTATAATTCATATTAATTCTATAAAATCTGTTCCCATTATGTGTTATGCATAATTCGGTACGAAAAGGAGATTTTTTTATGGTATCTTATAAAGAACTGGGTTTTGTAAATACAAGAGAGATGTTTAAGTCCGCTATGGAGGGAGGTTATGCCATACCTGCCTATAACTTTAATAATATGGAGCAAATTCAGGCCATTATAACAGCCTGTGTGGAGACTGCCTCTCCTGTCATACTTCAGGTAAGTAAAGGTGCAAGGCAGTATGCAAATGAAACACTTTTACGTTATATGGGCCAGGGTGCAGTGGAAATGGCAAAGAATATGGGAAGAAATATCCCCATAGCCCTTCATCTTGACCATGGCGACAGTTATGAACTGGCAGTATCATGTATAGAATATGGTTTTTCATCTATTATGATTGATGGTTCTCATCTGTCTTATGAAGAAAATATTAGTCTTACAAAAAAAGTAGTGGAATATTCTCATAAGCATGATGTTACAGTTGAAGGTGAACTTGGAGTGCTGGCAGGTATAGAGGATGAGGTACAGTCCGAAAAATCCCATTACACAAGACCTGAAGAAGTAGTAGATTTTGTCGGTAGAACAGGAGTTGATTCTCTTGCCATATCCATAGGTACGTCCCATGGTGCCTATAAATTCAAACTCATGGCAGGAGAAAAACCGCCTGAACTGAGATTTGATATACTTGATGAAATTGAGAAGAAAATACCTGGTTTCCCTATAGTTCTCCATGGATCTTCTTCAGTTCCACAGACTCTTATAGAGGAAATTAATAAATATGGTGGAAAAATGGAAAATACAGCAGGTATTCCTGAAGAACAGTTAAGGAAAGCTGCAAAATCTGCCGTATGTAAAATAAATATAGACTCAGACGGCAGACTTGCCATGACTGCTGCCATAAGGAAGGTTTTTGTAGAAAAACCTTCTGAATTTGATCCCCGTAAATATTTAGGACCTGCCAGATCTGCTTTACTTGAGCTTTACAAACATAAAAATATTCAGGTACTGGGCAGTGCCGGTAGAGCTTAATAATTCGAATGCATAGGAAATTTTATTTTTCATAAGGGTTATGGGTGCTGGGTGTTGGGTTAGGGAGATTAAAAACCCGGAACCTAGTGCTCTGTCAAGCATCTTTTAAGGGTTAAGGGTTATGGGTGTTGGGTGTTGGGTTAAAAAGATTAACAACCCAAAACCCAAAACCTAAAACCCAACACCCATAATTTAAGAAGCGAAGGAGCTTCACTTCTCGCTTCAAAAGGTGATATAAATTGATATATTGTATTAACTGCAGTTATTCAAATAAAGAAGATGATAAAAATTGCACAAAATGTTCTGCTTCTCTTCAGAACTGCCCCAGGGATAAACTTACCCGTGTTATAATATTAAATGAGAGATATAAATTAATAGCCCCTCTTAAAGCAGGCGGTATGGCAGGAATTTATGTCGCAAAGGATATGAGGCTTAACAGCCTCTGTGCCGTAAAGGAATTATTTTTGCATTTCTTCGGAGATGATCAGAAGAAATACAGTCTTGAACGTTTTAAAACAGAAGCAGAAATCCTTGCAAAACTCCGTCACCCAAATTTACCATGTGTAACAGATTATTTTTTTGAAAGTAAAAAATATTATCTTGTTATGGATTATATAGCAGGAGACGATCTTTACACTATACTTAAAAAAGAAGGATCACCCGGTCTTCCTGAAGAAATGATTGTCAGTCTTGCTATAACTATATGTAAAGTCCTTGAATATCTGCACAGACATCAACCTCCTATTATATATAGAGATTTAAAACCTTCTAATATAATGATAAGAGCAAGAGATAAACATATTATGCTTGTAGACTTTGGCGTGGCGAAGATGTTAGAAGATGATGACACTCAGACAGGTGTGGGAACACAGGGTTATTCTCCCAGGGAACAGTACAGGGGCAAAACAGAGACGAGAAGTGATATTTATTCTCTCGGAGCGACTCTCCACCATCTTGTTACAGGAGTAACACCTGTTCCTTTTAAATTTAAGCCTGTAAGAGATATTAATCCCAGAATTTCAGAGAAGTTAGAAGCAGTTTTGATGAGAGCTTTACAGGACAGGCCTGAAGACAGATATTTTACTGCTACAGAGATGAAGCATGCCTTAAAGCTTATAGACAGGGAAGAGCCTGAGAGTTTAATAGACAGAATAAAAAAACAGTTAGATGATTCTACTGACAATCTCACTCAGAAAAGTGTAACTGTCATAAAGGTTTTTATCGTAGAAGATGATGTTAAACTGAGGCTTGCCTTTGGAAAGATGATAGAACACAGTCATGATATGGAACTAATCGGTACAGCAGCAAGCGGTCATGAAGCAGTGGAAAAATTTAAACATATGGAGATAAAACCTGATATAATATTAATGGATATAAGTATGCCAGGTATGGATGGTATTGAAGCCACTTCTGAAATTAAAAAGGTAAGTTCTTCAGTAAAAGTGATAATACTCACTGCTCTGAGCCCTGACAGACAGCTTGTGCTGAGTGCCTTTAAAGCAGGTGCAACAGGTTATTTGATAAAGGGTATGAAGCTTGCAGACATAGTTGACGGTATAAGAAAAGCCTATGGCGGAGGTGCTCCCATTGAACCTGCTATTGCCACATTCCTCTTGGATCAATTTGTCAGTAAACCACAGACTCTTCAGAAACAGGATGAGATAGATGAAAAAATAAAATTTAACCTTGAGGAAATTGATTTTACAAAACTGCTCATAGATCTATGTTCAAAGAAAGTAAAAGGCAGGATAGAAATCCGTTCACCTGAAGGCCAGGGAGAGATATATTTAGAAGACGGGCGTATAATTCACTCTTCCTGCGGAGATATTAAAGGAGAAGAGGCCTTCAATCATGCTTTTCACTGGCCCAGAGGAAAAGCAGTGTTTTCTCCTGATATATTGCCTGATACTAAAACTATATCTTCCGATACGGAAAAACTTCTTGCAGATTTTATTATAAGAAAAAATCAGGTTGAAAAAATAAGAGAAGTAGTTTCTTCATATGAAAATACTTTTAAACTCTATTTACCAGAAAATGCCGCTATTATTCAGCTTCAGCCGGATCAACTTTATATTTTAGCCTATCTGGACGGAAAAAGTAATATAAATGATATAGTGAAACAAACAGGAAAAAATCATTTTGAAATTTCTAAGGCTATTTATGAGCTTTCATGTTCCGGACTTGTTAAAAAGGTGAAAAAGTGAAAAGTGAGTAGTGAAGAGTGAAGGGTGAGTGTATTTACCCGTCACGCGTTACGCGTTACGCGTCACGATTAAAAAGAGAGGTGTACTTTATGGAAAACATATTTGAAAAAGAGGAAATTATAATAACAGAAGATTTAATAAATAAAGAATCTCTTGTGGAATGGGCAAATTCCTTTGCACTTGGTACAGCAGGATACAGGGCGCAGATTGACCCGTCCGATCCATTTAACAGTTCCGTAGCCTTTAATGCAGTAAAACTTGCCATTATAGCAGAGGCAAAAGCCTGTGTTTATGATGAACTTTATAAAAATAGCAGTATAGACAATCATGTTGGAGGAGAGGTAAGACCATATACTCAGGAATTTATAAGATTTGTGTCCAGAATTTATGCCTCTCATGGTCATAAGGTACATCTCAGAAAATCTATAAAAACAACTCCTATATGGTATTCTTCCTTCGGGGTATTTTATAATGAATATACAGACGGAGAAAATTTTACTGCAAGCCATTCCCCCAATTTTAAAGGTGGATGGAAACCAATGGATGGAGACGGAAAACAGCTTATTAAAGAAGCAAAACTCATTGAAGATAAAGTAAGGCAGATTATCAGACCGGGATATGTAATAAAACTTGCCCCGGAAAATTCTCCTCTCATAACTGAAGATTTTGATGTTACAGAAGTATATTCAGAATATTTAAAAACTATCGTATCAAAAGAAACAATAGAATTTATAAAAAAAGCAAAAGAAAAAGGTTTTATAGCCTATGCCTGTACCGTAGGGGGATCTATGGGACAGACTTCAAAATCTGTGTTCAATCATCTCGGTATAGGTACAGGAGATGAAGGTGCTGTGAAATATATCTATGATGATGAAGATTCTAACTATCACGGTATAGGTATGGTAGATGGAGAGAATTATGGTGTAGATCCGGGAAAATGGCAGATATATAAACATATAGGTGCACAGAAATTATTGAAAGATGTGCCTGCCGGCTCATTTGTTTTCATATGGGATCCTGACGGAGATAGATATAATATAGTTACTACTGCTCCGAAAAAAGTAAGAGAAGAAGCGCAAGCAGCAGGGCTTGAAGTAGATGATTATACAGATGATAGAATACTTGTTTATTTTAAACCAAATCAGATATATTTTATGCTCACTTCCTTTCGTATAGAAGAGCTTAAAACTACAGGGCTCATTGATAAATATGACTGGATCGTTATGGAAACCTATCCTACAAGCCGTTCAATAGGAGAGGTGGCAATGAAGTGCGGGCAAAAACTGGTGCAGGTTCCTGTAGGGTTTAAATATTTCGGAGACATGGTAGAAAATCTTGAAAGACAGCTTCAGGAAAAGCATGGTGAGAGTGATATTATAGTAAAAACAGTAACAGGTGAAGAGATAAATGTCGGTAAAAATCCAAGGGTTATAATAATGGCAGAAGAAAGCGGAGGAGCCGCCATGGGAGGGCCTGATTATATTATAAGTAAAAATGGGAAAAAGAAGAGTCTTTCCATAAAAGAAAAGGATGGTATGCAGATTGCTACTGTCATGCTGGGACTTGCGGCAAAACTCTATCTGGAAGATAAATCCTTTGCAGAATTTTATACTCACCTTATTGAAAAATATGATATAACCTATCGTTTCTATGACAGAATGGATGTAACCTTATATAATGAAAACCTTCCATCTGAAAAGCTTAAGGAAGCAAAAACTGCAGGACTTATGAAAAGAGACAGAGTTGTAGCTTTCTTTAAATCCCTCGTCGGAAAATCTTCATCTGAAGTAAGGGATCTGTTAAATTCGAAAGTCAAAAATTTCACTTTTCCGAAAGTAGTAAAAATTCAATGGGCAGGAGACGGCACTTTGATAGATTTCGAGGATTTCTGGTGGGAAGTAAGAGCTTCCGGAACAGACGCAGTACTGAGATATTATATAGAGGGAAGAGATAAAAATAAACTTCTGGAGATAAATAATAAATTCAGAGATCTTGATATATAAAGCAGTGAGTAGTGAATAGTGAGTAGTGAGTAGTGAGTGGTGAGTGGTGAATAGTGAGTAGTGAGTAGTGAATAGTGAGTAGTGAATAGTGAGTAGTGAATAGTGAGTAGTGAATAGTGAGTAGTGAATAGTGAGTAGTGAGTGGTAAAACCACTATAAACTTTATTATAACGGATCTCTTTTCACTTATATAAAAGGTGGTAATCTGTGTACAATGTTGAGAGGCCAATAAAGAAAAGAAAAAGAAACTCTGCTCCTCTTAACAGGAAAAGAATTTTTATAATAATATTTATAATAATAGTTATAGAAATTTTTTACTGTTTTTTTGTATGTGATGATATAAGCAGAAATTATATTATTACTTTAATATGTACTGCTGGTATATTTATTATGGGTATGCATTTTCTCATAGTATCATGCCGTCACCATGAAAATCCCTTCCATTCTGACTATATGGTAACTCCCGGACTTGCAGGTTCTTTCCTTAATAAAATTGTCTATATATTTCTCATGAGGGCATCCCCTCTGCACCGGGCAGCAGTAAAAAATGAGAAAGGAGCGGCAGAATTACTTATAGCAAGAGGTATGAATATAAATATTAAAGATCAGAATGGATTTACTCCTCTGGACTGGGTGGCCTGGGATAAAGATCATAAAGGTATATCTCAATGGCTTTTATCTAAAGGTGCAAAGGTGAATTTACACATGGCTGTAATGACACATGATAAAGACCTTGTAAAATCAATTGTTTCCAGTGGTATTAATATCAATAAAGGTCCTTTTGGTATCACTCCTCTTCATTGCTGTGATAACAGAGAACTTTCCGATATCCTCATATCGGCAGGAGCAGATGTAAACTCTATAGATTATGCAGGGGAAAGGCCTTTACACATGGCATGCCTTCATGGATATAAAGAAGTTGCAGAGCTTCTTATAGACAGAGGAGCAGATGTAAACTCTATAAATTATTCAGGAGAAAGACCTTTGCATAAAGCTTCACTGGAGGAGCATAAAGATATAGTGGAGTTTCTTCTGCAAAGAGGGGCTGAAATAAATGTTAAAGATGATTATGACAGAACACCTTTAGGGAGGGCTGTGTCAGAAGGTTACGGAGAAGTAGCCAGACTGCTTATTACAGGAGGGGCAGATGTGAGCGAAATGCCTCTTCACTATGCATCACTTGAAGGTAATATTGAGAAAGCAAAACTTCTTATAGACGGAGGTATGGATGTAAATATTAAAAATTCTTACAGACTTACTCCTTTACACCTGGCCTCTACAAAAGCTATGGCAGATTTTCTTATTTCCAGAGGATCTGACATAAAGATTACAGGTAATAAGGGCATAACACCTTTACACTCAGCTTCTCTATATGGCCATAAAAAAACAGTGGAATTTCTTATCTCTAAAGGACTTTCTGTGAATTCTGAAGATGAACATTCTTCTACACCTTTATATTTTGCCTGCCACTATGGACATAAGGAAATAGCAGAGTTTCTTATAGATAGAGGAGCTGATATAAACTATAAAAATTCTTCAGGAGAAAGACCTTTACATAAAGCAGTAAATAATGAGAAAAAAGAAATTGTTGAAGTGCTTATAAATAAAGGTGCCAATATTAATGCTGAAGATAATGACGGGGAAACTCCCCTTCACTGGGCCATAACTATTCAGAATAGAGATTTAGCAGAATTACTTATAAACAGCGGTGCCGATGTTAATTTTCAGGATGGTGAAGGCATGACACCTTTATACTGGGCAATTTCTTATGAGGATAAGGAACTGGTAGAACGTCTTCTGGCCAGGGGAGCTCAGATAAATATTAAAGCAAAGAATGAACAGACACCTTTAGAGTGGGCAAGTTCCGATGATATGAGAGAATTTCTTTTAAAACATGGTGCTAAAAAAGGATAAAATTTGGCTTATTCTATAACGATTGAAGATCTTAATTTTTTATTGAGCCACAGGGGACAGGAAAAACTTCTGGAACTGTCACTCATGGATTTACACAATATTATTCCTGTAATTGAAAGATTACGTAAAGAAGTAACGAGAGAAGAGGCTTCCGCCCTGGTTGAAACGGCAATTTTAAGAGTGAAGGGAAGAGAAAAGTTTTCCTCTGCCAGTCTTATGTATTTTCTTTCCGAAGCACTTGAGCAGGCTAGCGGTGAGGTTATTGCCGGACACAGGGCAAAACGTTTCGTTAATTATAAAAAAATTGCAGATCTTACCTGCAGTATAGGTGGAGATCTTTTGAGTCTTTCCAGTATTATCCCCCATGTTCTGGCTGTTGATAAAGATAGAATCCGTCTGAAAATGGCCAGAGCCAATTCTAAAGCTCTTGGACTGGCAGAAAAGATCGAATTTTTCTGTGAAGATCTCCGCAGGCCATGGCATGTTGATGCAGCTTTTGCCGATCCTTCCCGGAGAATAGGAGGGAAGAGGATTTTTAATCTGAGTGACATAGAACCTTCAATCACTGATCTCATGGATCTCAGAACCAGTATTCCGGATCTTGGTATAAAAATATTACCGGGAGTAGATTATGAAGAAATCCCAGCTGATTCTGAAGTGGAATTCATTTCCCATAACAGGGTCTGTAAAGAAGCAGTTCTATGGTTCGGAAATCTTAGAAAAAAAATTTCTAATAAACATGGTTTTAACAGAAGTGTAACTATTTTACCTGAAGACATTCATATTGAAGAAGAAGAAGTTGAGCCTGTGCCTGTAACAGAACCACTTTCTTACATATATGAACCTGACCCTGCCATTATAAGAGGACATATGGTTGAATGGCTTGCATGGAAATTAAATGCCAGGAAAATGGATAATGCCATTGCCTATCTTACAGGTGAAAAACCTGTTAAAACTCCTCTTGCAAGGGTCTGGAAGATACAGGATATATTTCCTTTTAGTTTAAAAGAAATTAACAGGAGATTGAGATATTTAAACATCGGTGAAATAGTTATAAAAAAACGTGGCACTGCAGTTGAGCCTGATGTTTTACGAAAACGTCTTAAATTAACCGCAGGAGGGCCTAAAGCAATACTGTTTCTGACCTGTCTATCCGGTAAGCATATGGCTTTGATCTGTTCCGAATTAAGGGATTAAATTTAGTTATCACGTTCCTTCCTCGCGTCACGCGTTACGCGTTACGCGTCACGATCAATATATTACTTACAGGTTTATTAAAAAAGATCCTTTATTTTATTAATTTTTCCCATAAATCAGCCGATTATATTAATTAGAAATAAATTTCATGGCAAAATATGTTATAATAAAGTGTATTTTCATGTGAGAAAATCTGTAAAGGTTGAATGGAAGTCTTTCTATTTATTAAAGACCATTCACCTGGCAAGGAGTTTATTATGAGGACTTTAATTGTAGAAGATGATTTTTATATAAGAAAGTTACTCAAAACTGTTCTTTCCCAGTACGGTGATTGTGATACTGTTGTTGACGGAGCAGAAGCTGTTCAGGCTTTTCTCATGGCATGGCAGGAAGAAAAACCTTATGATCTGATATGTCTTGATATTATGATGCCGAACATGAACGGCCATGAGGCATTACAGAAAATAAGAGACATTGAAAAAGAAATGATGATTAAAGGTTCAAAAGAGGTAAAGGTAATTATGATTACGGCCCTGAGTGATCCTAAATCAGTATTTGAAGCCTATTATAAGGGTGGAGCCACTTTTTATATGCCAAAACCAATAAAGCCGGAAAGTCTGGTAGAAGAAGTACGTAAGCTGGGATTGATTGAATAAACTTTCAGTTCGTCTCCTGCCCTTTTTTCAGGACTTCCGAGATTTTTGCCAGCAGATCCTCTGCTTTGAACGGTTTTTGCAGGAAGTTGGCCTCTGGTTTCAGTAATCCATTTTGTAATATGGATCTGTCCGTATAGCCAGACATATAGATTACCTTCATTCCAGGATGGGATTTGACGATCTGTTCTGCAAGTTCAACTCCACCCATCTGAGGCATAATTACGTCTGTAACAAGGATATCTATACTACTATGGTATTGTTCATACAGAGAGATTGCCTCTCTGCCATTTCTCGCCGTAATTACCCTGTATTGTTTACTTTCCAGTGTTTTGACTATATTACTCAGTAGCGCTTCTTCGTCTTCCACTACGAGCACTGTCTGGTTCATACCATATATAACACTGGTCTGACATGGCTTCTTCATAATCAGTTCTTCATCGACTCGCGGAAAATAAAGCTTGAAGGTTGTTCCTTTCCCTGACTCACTGTAGACCCATATGTTACCGCCACTCTGTTTTACGATGCCGTACACTATGGCAAGGCCAAGGCCAGTGCCTTTGCCCTGCTCCTTGGTAGTAAAGAATGGTTCAAACACCATGGATATAGTCTCCTGATCCATGCCACATCCGTTATCTGTGACGGCCATCATCACATATGGCCCCGGCATAGTATTCAGGTGTTTTATTACATACCGGTCATCAATTTGAACATTTGATGTTTCAATCGTAAGCTTTCCCCCGTCTGGCATTGCATCGCGGGCATTCACTACCAGATTCATAATGACCTGCTCTATATGCCCCCTGTCGGCCTTTATTCGCCACAGATTGTCTGAGAGAAACGTCACCAGTTCAATGTCCTCTCTGATCAGACGCCTGAACATTTTTTTCATTCCAACGATCAGGCTGTTTAATTCGATTACTACCGGTACTGTTACCTGATTGCGGCTGAATGCCAGAATCTGGCGGGTGAGGGACGCCCCCCTGTCTACTGCCTTGATTATCTCCTTGAAGGTCTCCTTGAGCGGCTCCTCCATGTGTAGTGAATCCATAGCAAGTTCTGACACACTGTAGATTATGGAGAGTATATTGTTGAAGTCATGGGCGATTCCTCCTGAAAGCCTTCCTATTGCTTCCATTTTCTGAGCATGCATAAGCTGGGCTTCCAGCTTTTTTTCTTCCGTTATATCCTTTAAAAAACAGAGTATACCTGGCTTCTCCTCCCATATAATCCTGGCAGTTGTGAGTTGAACCCACATTTTTTTACCATTTTTATCTATAATTCTGAAGGGATATACCATGTAAGGCAGTTCTCCTTCTATGGGAACAAAATATCTGTTAATGACTGGTTCTCTGTCTTCCGGATGGACAAGAACTGCCAGAGAAGTCTCAGCCAGTTCCTCTTCAGAATAGCCGGTCATCTCCAGGGTTTTCCTGTTAGGAAATTTGACTTTCTCATCCTGGATAATAAAGATAGCCTCACATGCATTGGAAACCAGAAGGCGATATTTTTGTTCCGATTGCTTCATGGTTTCTTCTACTTCCATACGTTTTCTTTCCTGAATATCTCTCTGCAGTCTGGCCCTGAGAATTGGAGAGATTTTTGTGGCGATACGCTCCAGTAACAGTCTGTCCTCTTCAGTATAACCTGATTTTTTGTTGGCAACAGAAATCAGTCCTATTGTATCATTACCGAATATGATTGGTACTGTGATGAAATTATTTATAGTAAGATGTCCCTCAGGTGTGTGAAATGGTCCATCGGAATAGAAAGATTTTTTTTCTCTGATAGCTCTACCCCATAAACTATTTCCCCACGAATCAGGTGGAAAAATAAGAGATTTACCTGAAATCCGGCAATCATCCCATATATCTCCGGTAAAACTCGGTATGACGAGATCTCCATTTTCTCCGATGAAGCCAAAAACACCGTATTTACTTTTCATCTCACGAAGGACAACATTCAGAACTTCCCTGTACATATGTTCGTCAGGAACTGTAAGAAAAATACCGGCAATCTCGTTCAGGATAGTCTTTTCTTTTATTTCCAGTTCAAGCTTTTTATTGGTTTCTTCAAGTTCTGATGTGCGTTTAGCTACAATTTTTTCAAGATGATTACGATATAATATTAATTCTTCTTCAGTCCGTCGAATCTTTAAGTGAGTTGAAACTCTCGCTATTACCTCTTCTTTTCGAACAGGCTTTGTAATATAATCAACGCCGCCACATTCAAACCCCTTTACAATATCCTCTGTTTCACTGAGAACACTCATAAATATTACCGGAATATCTGCAGTTTTTTTATTTTCTTTCAGTTTTTTACAGACATCGAAACCGCTAATATCAGGCATTATAATATCAAGTAAGATAATATCAGGCTTTTTTATTTCTGCAAGTCTTATCGCCTGATGGCCTTCCTGGATCAGCATAACTTCAGCATTGAGATTATCTAAATATTCGAAGAGTATACTTAAATTTGCCGGCTGGTCATCAATAATCATAATTTTTGAATCTTTAATAATCTCCTGCATTATTGACCTTCCCCCAGATATTTCTTTAGTATTTTCATGATATTTTTCATTTCAAAACAATCTGCCAGATTCATAATCTGATTGTAAAAAACCACATAATTTTCACTTGATTCTTTAATTTTTTTCAGTTCTTTTTTGATAGCTTTCAAATTTCCTTCTTCAGCTAATTTATATAAATGTTCTATTATATCCTTATGAGGAAGTAAAGCTTTTTCCTCCATTTCTTTTCCTGTAAGAGGACTGAGAATTTTTTCTTTATAATCCAATTCCAGTTGAAGATGCTTTGTAAATATGCCTGATAAATCATCATAAAGAAAAGGTTTTGTAAGATATCCATCAAAGCCTCTTTTGAGTATGTTATTATTAAGTCCATTTAATGTACTTGCAGATATAGCAATGATTTTTATTCCTTTATATAATGGATTTTCTCTGATTTTCCCTGTGGCTTCATATCCGTCCATTTCAGGCATAACAAGATTCATAAAAATTAAATCAGGTTTGAATTCATTAAGCTTTTCCAGACATTTAATCCCATTTTCTGCTTCTTTTACTTCAAATCCTATGTTTTTTAATATATCTGTCAGCACCAGACGATTCTCTATTTTATCATCTACAATTAATATTTTTCTTCTGTCACCTTTATATCCTTTTATTATCTCTTCCTGGTTTGATTGATAGAACTGAAATGACGACACTTCTTTAAGATCTATTTCAAACCAGAATTTACTTCCTTTTCCGTAACTACTTTCTACTTTCAATTCTCCTCCCATAAGTCTTACAAGATTTTGGCTTATAGAAAGCCCTAAACCTGTTCCTTCGGTTTTTCTGAATTGGTCTGATAATTGTTTAAATGGTGAAAATATATCTTCTAATTGTTCATCTGCTATGCCGGGGCCTGTATCTTCAATAGAAAAGAGTATTTTCCCGTCATGTTTCTCTACTTTAAATGTCACACTGCCATTTTGAGTAAATTTAACAGCATTACCAAGAAGATTAATTAATATCTGACTCAGCTTTTTTTCATCACCAATAACAAAGAGAGGTAGATCACAGGAATAATCAATAAAGAATGATAGTTCTTTGTTGTTTGTTTCAATATTAATCATTTCATCTATAAAATTAAGTAAATTTTTTAAGTTAAAGGGATGTTTTTCTAATTCAACCGTCCCTGACTCTATTTTTGCAATATCCAGAATATCATCAATCAAACTCAATAAATGTTTCCCGCTTTTTTCGATAATATTTATACCTCTTTTATAATATTCTGTTAAATTCTGGTCCTGTCTGAATAACTGGGTATATCCCAGTATTGCATTCAGGGGGGTACGTAATTCATGACTCATACTGGCAAGAAATTTACTCTTTGCTGCATTTGCCCTTTCCGCTTCTTCCTTTGCTGCCTGAAGTTGAAGAGTTGTTTCAGTTAATTCTCCGGTCCGTTCTTCTACCAGTTCTTCCAGGTGATCCCTGTATCTTATTAACTCGTCCTCTGCCCGCCTGCGTTCGATGCGATTACGGAGGTTCATAATACCGAAAGACATGTCGCCTGACAGTTCCTCCAGGAGATGGACTTCTTCAGGTGTGAAGTAATTCGGTTCTGAGGAATAGATATTGAGAGATCCGAATGCTTTGCCTCTATCGTCCAGAAGTGGCAGGGCAATAATGGAACGATAACCGTGTATTATTGCCTGCTCACGCCAGAGTGTAACCTGAGGATCTGTTTCGAAATCCTGGATAATACAGCTTTTTTTGCTCCGAATGGCTGTTCCGATCGGTCCAAGTCCGTAATCTTTATCAGCCCATGTAATCCTGATACTAGACAGATAACCATTATCTATGCCGCCGCAGGCTACGGGTTCCACGGTTTTTGCTTCATCCTGTCCGGCAAATCCCACCCAGGCCATGCGGTAACCTGCTACATCACATATAATGCGGCATATGTTATTGAGCAGGTTCTGCTCATTTTCTGCTTTCATCAGTGCCTGGTTGCAGTCGCTGATGGCCCGCAATTCACGATTAATACGACGTAGATGCTCTTCATTCTCTATTAAGCGATTATTGGATTGTTTCAGTTCTTTTGTTCGTTCAATAACTCTTTTTTCCAGTTCAATATTCATCTGTTCTAAAGATTTCTTCATGTCTGAGAGAGCAAGATGAGTCCTTACACGGGCAAGTAATTCTGAGGATTGAAACGGTTTAGTAATATAATCAACTCCGCCGACTTCAAAAGCACGGATTTTTTCAGATACTTCTCCGAGTGCACTGATAAATATAATGGGAATGCCCTTCGTTTTTTCACTGGCTTTCAGCCGCCTGCAGACCTCATATCCATCCATTTTCGGCATTTTTATATCAAGGAGTATTAAATCCGGAATTTTAGTCTCAATGGTTTTTAACGCAATCTCACCGCCTGTAACAGGACGTACTCTATATCCATGTGCGATGAGCTGTTCTGAAAGAACTTTCAGGTTATCAGGAGCGTCATCAACGATAAGTATATTTTTGTCACTGTTATTCACCGTTTATCCCCTCCTTATTTTAATTATAACATATCTTTAGAAAATTTTATATAATCTGAATTTGTTACATCTATTGCTTTTATTTGATTTTTTTACCTGTCATTTTTAAACACAATCTCCATTATATTTTTTCACTATTATTTACCTTTAATCTCCTGTCTTTCTAAACAATTCTTAAATCCATCATAGTCATAAGTCTGAATATAATCCTTCAGTATGTCTGCAAATCTCTGATCTTCGACCTGTTCAATGAGTTCTCTGAGCTTCAGAATATCTGCCATATCTCCAGCATTACACATTTCTGTCACTAACTGCCGTGGCAGTGAGTCGATTTTTTCTTTCAACTGCTTTTGTGTAAATTTTTCTCGATATACACTTTCCTCTGCCAGCTGTTCTATTGAATGAGGGATATATTTTATGATTGTCTTCAGAAGTTCCGAACGTGATACAGGTTTACGTAAATATCCGTTACATACACTTCTGATGTTTTCTTCATCTTCTGTAAGAGCCGCAGCCGTAATGGCAATAACAGGAATATGCTTCAAATGCTCATCTTTTTTTATGGTTGATACTGCAGTATAACCGTCCATTACAGGCATCTTCATGTCAATCAGGATTAAATCTGGCATATATTCATCTGTCTTTTCCACAGCCTCTTTCCCGTTTTCTGCCTCTATGATATCAAAGTTATATCTGCCGAGATATCCCCGTATCAGGTCACGGTTATACTCAATATCATCAGCAACAAGGAGTCTGATTTTTTCAAAGGTAAGTGCTTCATAATCAATATCTTCTGTTTTCGGTGTTTCTCCCGTATCAGCAGCACATATTTCCACAGATTTTATTATAACAGTGAATGTACTTCCTTTACCGACAGTACTTTCAACAGAAATAGTTCCTTTCATCGATGTAACAAGGTTTTTTGTTATTGTCAGTCCCAGACCTGTTCCTCCGTATTCATATGATATTTTCCCTTTTTGCTGTTCAAATGGTTCAAAGATGATTTCAAGGTGTTCCTCTGGAATGCCTATCCCTGTATCTGTGACAGAGAATATAAGGTCAATGGTGCTATGACCGTTTTTTTCGTGATATTCAGCACGAACCATAACAGAAATCTGTCCTGTGTGTGTAAATTTGATTGCATTTCCTATGATGTTTAAGATTACCTGACGCAGTCTTATTTCATCAATAAGAACATATGATGGAATGTCTGGCTCTATCTCGACTATGTAATCCAGACTTTTTTCTGCCACTATGTGACTGAAGATATGAATTGTTTCTTCAAAGAGTCTTTTGATTGATACAGGAACATATTTAATTTCCATCTTGCCTGCTTCAATCTTGGATAAATCAAGTATATCATTGATGAGATTTAATAGAGTATTGCCGCAGGAGCGGATTCTTGTAAGGTAATTTTTCTGTTTCGGCTCTGTAATAAGTCCTTCGAGAATCTCTGAAAATCCAATGATTGCATTCATGGGGGTTCTGAGTTCATGGCTCATATTTGCGAGAAAAATACTTTTAGCTTTATTTGCAACTTCTGCAGCTTCTCTGGCTTTTTCCAGTTCCCCGGTTCGTGTTGCTACAAGTTCTTCAAGATGGTCCCTGTATTTCTTTAATTCATCCTCCGCCCGCCTGCGCTCAGTGATATTATGCGACAACACTGCAACACCTATGACCGAACCTTCTTCCGTACTGATGGGGCTGTGCGATACTTGAAAATATAAACGGGACCGGAGTTCTTCTCCCGAATATGCTTCTTCTATGAGATATTCCCCTGACAGGGCTCGAACAAGATTTCTATTTGCTATCTCGCGATCTTCTGTGACAGTCATATAATCTAAGAGGCTCTGACCGATTTTGATCTCAGTGCCGTAGATTGTTTTCATTACATCGGCATGTCCCTTATTGAAACTCGTATATCGGTATTGCCTGTCCACAGAGAAAACAAGAGCATTTATGCTATCAATGATGCCGCACAATGTAGAGTATTGTTGTTTCAGTGCTTCCTCCGCCCATTTGCGTTCCGTAATATCCCGAATTATAGCCAGATTATAGCAACGGCCGTCGTATTCGAAATAGTTGGCATTAATCTCTACAGGAAACATGTGGCCGTTTTTTGCCATGTGGTTGCTTTCCATAATAATTGAACCATGTGATTTAAGTTCATCCCAATGGTTTCTCCATCGTGCTTCCGTAAAGGTCTGGTCGATATTTAACACACCAATCTTGAGCAGTTCAGCTCGAGTGTATGCCAGTATACGGCACGCTTCTTCATTGACGAAGTGAAAACGCCCGTTTTCGTCTGCAAGAAAAGCCGAATCATGTATATTGTTCAGGGCGAAATTCATAAGAGTGAGCTTCTGTTCTGCTTCCTTTCGTTCAATAATTTCGTCTTCAAGCTTTTTTGTTCTGATGGCCACCTGTTGTTTTAATGATAATGACCATATGATAAATATTAATAAACTTATTGAGAAAGCCATAAGCAGTACTATAATGTAATTCAATACAGATTTCAATGTCAATTCCTTCGGTTCCAGAGAACCAAACCACTTATCATATATTTCCCTGTATTCACCGGTGCTTTTGATAATACTTAAACCCTCGTTAAGCCTTTCCAACAGCGGCAGATTACCTTCTCTGACGGCAAAACAGTAAGGTCTATTGTAAGCTTCAACAATAATAGGTGATTGACTGAGATTCTTTAACCTGAGATCCTTTATGAGTATCAAACCAACGAGTTTGGGCATCAGAGCCGCGTCCCCTTTGCCTGATGATACATGTCTGAGAGCGTCCGGAAGACTATCTATAGCAATTAAATGTCTTGAATCTACAAGACCTGATGAAAGGAGATATTCATAAGCCAGATCGTCTTTTATAACTATGACTGTATGTCCTTTGAGATTTTCTATATTATTCAGTCCTTTACTATCCTTTCTTACAAAGAATGCATCATAGGCAATTGTGTGAGTCATAGAAAAATCGAAATACTTATCCCTTTCTTTTGAATAGGACATCTTGGGAAGAAAATCTATTTCTCCCCTTTCAAGTTTATGTCTGGCATTTTCCCAGGTATCAATACTGATTTCCAGTTCCATACCCATAACGTTACATACAGCTTTTGCCAGGTCAGCACTGAAACCGTCAGGGTATCCGTCTTTGTTTACGAAAGTGTAAGGATAATAATCGGCGGAAATGATTGTCTTGAGCTTAACTTTCTGTGGTATGGTGATACGTGAAACCGGATTTTCGTTTCCACAGGTCATTTCGGAAATGAAAAGAACTAACCAGATTATTATTAGATGATAAGCTGACAGATTACTGTTAATAGTTATATGAAATTTTTTATTCATTCTTACCACCGACATCTCCTAAAATTTTTTTTAATCCTTCATAGTCATATGTTTCCACATAATGACTCAGTATCATTGCAAACTTCTGTTCTTCGACCTGTTCAATGAGTTCTCTAAGCCTGACAATATCTGCTATATCAGCGGTATTATATATTTCCGTCACTAACTCAGGAGGCAGTGAGTCAATATTTTCTTTCAACTGCTTTTGAGTAAGTTTCTCTGTAAATATACTTTCTTTATCCGATTGTTGTATTGAATGAGACAGATATTTCATGATTGTCCTGATAAGTTCGGAAGAGTATATGGGTTTACATAAATATTCATTGCAGAGCACTGTGAAGTGTTTTTCATTTTCTGTGAGACTCGAGGCAGTGACAGCAATAATCGGAATGTGTTTCAGCAGTTCATCCTTTTTTAAGTTTGCAGATGTGTCATATCCATCCATAACAGTCATCTTCATGTCAAGCAGGATCAAGTCAGGCATGTATTCACGGGATTTCTCTATGGCCTCTTTCCCGTTTTCTGCTTCTATTATGTCAAAATTATAATCACTGAGGTATCCACGGAGCAAATCACGGTTATAATCTATATCATCAACAATAAGCAGCCTGGCTTTTTTAAAATTGACTGATTTACAATCAAATGATTCTTTTTCATATACTTCGAATATATTAGTTGCAGATATTTCCACTGATCTTAATATAACTGTGAAGGTGCTTCCTTCTCCAGCCAGACTTTTAATTGAAATACTGCCGTTCATAGCTGTAATAAGATTTTTTGTGATGGCTAACCCCAGCCCTGTTCCACCGTATTCATATGCCATTTTTCCTTTTTGCTGTTCAAATGGTTCAAAGATAGTTTCAATCTGTTCCCGGGGAATACCTATGCCTGTATCTCTGACTGAGAAGATAATATCCATACTGCTATGACCGGTTTCTTCAGGATATTCTCCACGAACCATAACTGAAATATGTCCTTTATGAGTAAATTTGATTGCATTTCCTATAAGGTTTAAAAGTACCTGGCGAAGTCTGACTTTATCAAGAAGAACTGATGAGGGAATATCGGAGGCTATGTCAAGTGTGTAATACAGGTTTTTCTCTGCCAGTCTGTGACTGAATAGCTCCATGGTTTCTTCAAACAGCCTGTTGATTGACACAGGGCCATAGTTCATTGACATCTTACCTGCTTCAATTTTGGATAAATCCAGGATGTCATTGATCAGGGATAATAGAGTATTGCCACATGATTGGATTCTGGCAAGATAATTTTTCTTTTTAGGCTCTTTAACAAGTCCTTCAAGAACCTCTGAAAATCCTATGATGGCATTCAGGGGAGTTCTCAGCTCATGGCTCATATTTGCGAGAAAAACGCTTTTAGCCTCATTGGCAACTTCGGCAGATTCTCTGGCTTTTTCCAGTTCACATGTCCGTTCAATAATCAACTCCTCAAGATGGTCGCGATATTTCTTCAGTTCCTCCTCTGTCTGCTTGCGCTCTGTGATGTCGTAGATAGTTGACCGGCTCATTAAATACCTGCCGGCAGCATCGTAAATCGCTGTGGAGTTCAGGAGCACCTGCATTACCGTGCCGTCCCTGCGGACCATCTCAAACTCCAGGTCTCTCACCCATCCTCGCTCCTTGAACAGTGGGAAGCTGTCCATGAAGGTCTGAAGACTCCTCTCTGTGATTAGATCGGAGAATCTGATCTTTCCGATGATCTCGTCACGTGTGTAACTGAGCCACTGGAGTTCTGTGTCATTGATTCGTATGAAGATGCCTTCACTGTCAAGGGAATGATAACCGCATGGTGCACAGTTGTAGAGATCGTGTATCTCTTCTGAGTATCTGTGGAGAGATTCTTCCGCTCTCCTGCGCTCCATAAGTTCTGCCTGCAGTTTTTCATTGGCTCTGTGTAAGTCAGACGTACGCTCTATGACCTTCTGTTCCAGCTCTTCCTTGGATTCGAGCAATTCCTCTTCGGCCCGTCTGCGCTCGTAAATCTCCTTCGTTAACTCTGAATTGGCCTTACTTAGCTGGTCATAGGCCTGCTTGAGCCGGCTGGTGTTCTGGATGTTATTTTTCAGGACATAGGCGACATAATTAAATAATAGGGGCAAATTCTTGTATAGTTCACGCATACAAATATGCAGGTTCTCCATCTTAATAACGCCAATAATCTCGGATTCTACAACCAGAGGGTAGATCCACGTGAAGGCCTTTGAGAATTCCGGTGTCAACATCTTCGTGGCACTGAAATCATGCTCACATTCGATAGGACTGCGAGTTTCAAATACCTTTTTCACCATCATATCATCGATACAGTCGAGTTTCATCTTTTTACCGTAGACATCTGCATAGAAAACCTCCATGTCAATCTGATAGAAGATGACGACATTGGTGCTTCCTATGACATTCAGGATGTTCCTCAACAAATTCTCTATTATGTCCTCTACTCCTGAACTGGTACTTATCAGGCTCATCATGCGTGTGACAAGCTCAAGATATGACTTCTCAATGGCCAGTTTCCTTGCCCGCTCTTCCTGCCTTGCCAGCTCATTTTTTAGTTCAGACATCATTTCTGACATAGTGTATACCTCATTACATATCTGTCATACACGCTAAAACTTGTATCCAGTGGAATTTCTTATGGATTCCAGTGCATGGGAATGACAATAAATCATCATTTTAGAGTTAATCACTCCCCATTTTTTTTGTGATTGCTTCCTGTATTACCGATCCCAGATGCTCCAGTGAGACATCCATCCATCGGAGCGGCAGGCCGACCATGTTTGCAGCAGCTATGGCTTCAGACGTAAAGTCTCCTGAACATTGGGTTCTAATGGCAATCAGGTATTTTCGATCTCCCTGAAAAATATTTTGAACTATTTCCTTCCGGCTGCTCCCAAAGGTTTTAATTGTGATGTAATCCCATCGCCTGACCCAGTCTTCAAGGAGAAAATAGGCACCATTCAATAATTCTTCTGTGAACCGTTCATGCCCCAGGAGCATCTCTATACAGTTCTGCCCTTCTGTCCGGAAGGTTTTCGCATCATCCAGCATCCTGTCCATAAGGGGATGACATGTACCGTAAAAAACAATGATATTACGGCCTGCACATTTACCAAGTGCTCCTGTGAGCCCTTTTCTCAGTTGACTAAAATCTATATGGAGGGAAGAATCCAGAAAAAAGGTATCCATATGCCAGCGGTTTTTTTCTATGAGCCACAGTATCTCTTTTTTTAATATGCCGCATCCGACCAGGAGCAGTTTATCAGTTCCTGTAGTCATAGTACACCTCCGTCTTTACTTATTGACATATCTTTCCCTGTTGCCGAATTCACATGCTGCTTCCATCATTGTCGTGATACTCTTTTCGGGAACATTGTAAGGCATGACCCCTGTTCCAAAAGCAAATTTCCCTCCCGGCATACCTGCATCGATTATACGCTTTACTTCACTCCTGATTTCTTCTTCTGTCCAGTCGAGCAGTTTTATGTCGTTTATCACCCCGCAGGTCAGTCCGCGGCCGGCAATGATTTTCTTACCCTCTGCAACATCGTCCAGGGGGCTAAGGTAATAAACACCAATGCCGGTTCTCTCCATCACTATATTTATAACCCTGTTGAAACGAGACATGCCGCAATAATAGACTATACCATCTGTGCCAACAGCACTGATGTCTTTCTCGATCCAGGGAAGAGAGTGTTCCATGAAGAATTTCATAGGAACTGTGTCTGTCGAACCGAAAGGATTGGAATAAATCAGCGTGTCGGCACCGGCATTCCTGTATGCCGTGATTTCCCTGATGAAAAAATCATGGCATTTTGCCAGCAATTCGTCTCGCACTGTGTGAGGCCCGAGAAACAAAAGTTCCATCCATTTTTCCATGCCCATCAGCATGGCGGGAATGGTCATAGATGAAGATATGTAGGCACATACAGGGTTCTTCCCACCGACTTCTCTTTTGAGAATTTTCAGGCATTTCAACTGCTCGGCAAAGGCCGGATGGCCTGCAATATCGTCAGGAATCTGAAGTCTGCAAATATCGCTATTTGTCTTTATGACGAAATCCTCCACATTGGGGGGGCCGTCTTCTGCGAAGATGATCTTCTGACAGCCGAGAATCTCTGCCTCTTTCCCCACATAAAACAGGCTCCATACATTGTCGTATCCGTACTTTTTCAGCATCCTGATCTGTCCTTCGGCGACATAGTCACCATTGGAAAAATACTCACTCAGGGACATACCAAGTTCTTTCGCTCCCTGGTCAATCAGATTACAGAAGATGGGAATACGATCGGTTATTTCTCCCTTAATAGTTGCCTCAAGCCGTTTCATTGCGGTTATCATAATTTCGCCTCCTTTATCATATCGGTTATGATCCTGCTGGCGGTAATACCGTCCTCTGCCCAGGCATCTGCCTGCACTGTCTTATACAGTTCTGAGTCAAAGCGGTAAGGTGCTCCTCCCACAATGATTTTGATTTGCTTTTCAAGTCCCCGTTCCTTCAGGATCTGACGTACTCTCAGACAACCATTCGCTCCACGGGCCGTATGTACCATCATTGCCGATATACCTATTACCTGTGCATGACGAGCAACAGCTTCATCTACAAAACGTTCCGGCGATACGTTGACGCCCAGGTCTGTTGCCTCTATCAGCCTGGCCTTCAAACAACCAATGACAATTCTTTTCCCAAGTGAGTGCATGTCTCCATGAGCTGTTCCTATTACGATATGTCCGACAGGTTCTGGCGGTGTCTGGAATCTGGCAAGCATAGCTTCGGTCACTTCTGACGATATCTGGGCTGTCATAAAGTGCTGGGCAAGATTGGCGTCCATTGTCTCGCTTATGGATGTTATCATAGATTCCATTGCAGGTACAACCAGATGGAACAGGATGTCTTCCGCTGATAACCCTTCATTAAGGGCATTTTGAATAATCTGTAATGCCTTTTCTCTATCTGTATCAAAAATGGCTTCGTTATAGATTTTAATTAATCTGTCTAACATTGCGTTCCTCCTTTCATTTCCATAGGCCGGATGTAGAGGTTCTGAATGAAAAGCTCCTCGAAAAGCGGATCGTCTGCCAGATTAAGAATCGTGGACTGATTTTTTAAGGATTCCGTAAGTTCCAGCCTGTCATGATAAAATAATAGTATCTCGCACCCTGCAAGAGCTGCATTCCCGACTAATTCTATATATTCCGAAGGAATATCCGGGAGAAGTCCCACTGTCTGTGCATTTTCGATATTAAGGTACTGGCCGAAGGCTCCGCAGACACAAATTCTTCTCAGATCTTTATAAACCATACCGGATTTTTTCATCAGGTATGTAATAGCTGCGCCGATGGCCGCTTTAGCTCTCTGAAATACATCAATATCGCCCTTTTTTATTACCAGGTCATTTCGTCCTTTCACTATGGCAAGACCATTTTTACCAATAGATGGTGCAAATTTGCCTGTCCTGTTTAATAATCCGTCCCTGATCAGACATGCTATAATGTCAACCAGAGCGGAACCGCAGATGCCCACTGGCTCAACACCTCCTGTTACGTCACATTTGAACATAGCAGGGGAGCCTTCAGTAGATATCCTGTAAATTGCCCCTCTTCCTGCCGGCATACCGCAGCTAATACCGCAGCCTTCAAAGGCAGGGCCGCCTGCTGCCGAAGTTATCCAGAGTCTATTACCATCCCACAGTGCGATTTCGGAATTGGTTCCGAAATCGATCAATAATGAACCGGCACTACCGTCAGTCAATTTTGTGGCTATTAACCCTGCCGTCAGATCTGAACCGATAAAACCGGCCATAGAAGGTATAAGTTCCACAATTGCATTATCATCTATTCCCCAGTGTCTTTTCCAGTTTCCTGTGTCTGCAGGCCGGCAATCAATCTCATTCATCCAGTATTGCGGCTGAAGAAGTAATTCATAGTTTCTCCCCGACAGAAGGGTCAGCATCGCAGTATTTCCTACAATGACCATATGACCTGTTTCACTCAGATGGTATCCTTCGCACCGGCATATATCCTTCATTACCTCACCTATGGCATATCTTGGCATCCTGCTGATTTTATCTGCATGTATGGTGGATTCCTGTGCATATATCACTCTTGTCAGAATGTCTGCTCCCAGGAAAGTCTGAGGATTGAGTCCGTAACGCCCTGCCAGCCTTACTCTTCTTTTCATATCCCAGAAACTGAGACGGATCTGTGTGGTGCCGAGATCTACCGCTATGCCGTAACGATGCCCTCTATGCAGATATGGCAGAGCTTTACCGAATACAACCGGCATATATTCTTCTTTAGAAAGGTTCTGCCAGACCGCTTCTTCTGAAGGTTTCTCAATGGTTACCTGTATATCCTGCAATGGTTTAACCTGACAGGCCATACGTATTCCATTACTCAATTTCTCGGGAGATATACGGTGCAGCTCTATGGTAGTAGGAGGATTCACATTACCATATTTTATGCAGATCGTACAATGACCGCATGCCCCTGCTCCTCCGCATGATGCACCTGTCCTTATGCCGGATTCAGTAAGTATTTCCAGCACTGATAATCCCGGCAGGAAAGGAATGAGTCTTTCGCCATCCGGCAGAAAAACACAGAGAACAGGCTTTACCGATAAGTCAGTCATATAAATCCCCTCCCTTAAAATGAGACTCCACAACAGGAATTTTTACAGTAAATGTAGTACCTGCCCCCGGTTGGCTTTCAACTGTTACATCGCCATTATGTTTTTTTATTATATTATAGGCTATACTTAAACCCAGGCCGGTACCTCTGCCAATATCTTTTGTTGTGAAAAATGGCTCAAATATTCTATTTTTTATTTTTTCCTCTATACCTGAACCTGTATCTGACACTGATATATAAATATGTTTATTATTATACCAGGTTTTTATAACTATTTCCCCCTGTTTCTCAATAGCCTGAGAGGCATTTATAAGTAAATTCATAAATACCTGGTTTAGCTCCTGAGGGTAACATATGGTTATCGGAATTTCTCCATATTCCTTTTTGATAGTACCTTTATATTTAAGCTCATTCCACACTATACTTATGGTACTTTCTATACATTCGTTTATATCTGCCTTCTGATAACTGGCTTCGCCTGATCTGGAAAAGGTCTTCAAATTCTGCACAATATTACTTACTCTCTCTGTACCATCAAGGGATTCTTTAATAAGATCTTTTATATCTTCTTTAATATAATCCAGTTTTAATTTTTTTCTTTTTATGTTAAGCTCTTCAATGACTTCTTTTACATTCAGTTTTTCTATAGTTTCGGACTGATTATCAATAAAGTCTATAAATTTATCTATATATTTATTTAAAGTCCTGAGATTTCCAGATGTAAATCCTATGGGATTATTGATTTCATGGGCAACTCCTGCCGCAAGCTGGCCTATAGAAGCCATTTTTTCTCTCTGAAGCATTGCAGATTGAGTGGTTTTAAGTTCAATGTTCATGCGTTCCAGCGATTTTTTCGTATGGTAGAGATCTAGATGAGTCTTTACACGTGCGATTACTTCAGAAGCCTGAAACGGTTTTGTAATATAATCGACTCCTCCTGCCTCAAAGGCACGGGTTTTCTCGGATGTCTCTCCCAGAGCACTTATAAATATAACTGGAATATCTTTTGTATTTTCATTCTCTTTTAATCTTCTGCAGACTTCATATCCATCCATCTTCGGCATCTTTATATCAAGTAGTATTAAATCCGGCATTTTACTTTCAATGGTTTTAAAAGCAAGTGAACCGCTGGTAACGGGACGAACTATATATCCTTCAGAGATGAGTTGTTCTGAGAGAACTTTCAAATTATCCACAGTATCATCAATGATAAGTATATTTTTATCCCTGTTTTTCATTTTTTATCTCCTCATATTCCAGGATTTTTTTGAATCCTTCATAATCATATACGTCAAGATAACGGTTCAATACGACAGTAAACTGCCGATCTTTCATTCCTGCCTCTTCAATGAGTTCCCGAAGTTTTACAATATCTGCCATGTCGGCTGCATTATACATGTCCTCCACCAGTTGATGGGGCAGTAATTTAAAAGATTTCAACTGTTCAGGTATTGCCACACTATCAAATTTTTCTATTGAATTCGGCAGATATTTCATAAGTGTCCTTATGAGTTCGGATCTATGTACAGGTTTACGTAAATATCCTTCGCAGATCTCTCTGATGCATGTTTCATCTTCTGTGAGAGCTGATGCAGTGACGGCAATAATAGGAATATGTTTCAATTGCTCATCTTTCTTTATGATTGATGCAGTAATATAACCGTCCATAACGGGCATTTTCATATCAAGAAGTATTAAATCCGGCATATATTCACGGGCTTTTTCTATTGCCTCTTTACCATTTTCTGCTTCTATGATGTCAAAATTATATTTTCCCATATATCCTCTCAGTAAATCACGGTTATAATCGATATCATCGATAATAAGTATCCTGGCTTTTTCAAAAATGACTGATGAATAATCAAATCTTTCCTGTTCAGGATGTTCAGCTATCTCTGTTGCACATACTTCCACAGACCTTAATATAACAGTGAAGATACTGCCTTTATTTTCCATACTTTCGACAGAGATGCTGCCCTTCATGGCAGTAACAAGGTTTCTTGTGATGGCCAGCCCGAGCCCTGTCCCGCCATATTCTTCATATCTTTTTCCCTTTTGCTGTTCAAATGGTTCAAAGATAGTTTTAAGCTGATCCCGGGGGATGCCTGTGCCTGTATCTTTTACAGAGAATATAAGATCGAGACTGCTGTGGCCGTTTCCTTCCGGATATTCTGCCATAACTGTAACAGATATCTGTCCTTTATGAGTAAATTTGACTGCATTCCCTATGAGGTTAAAAATTACCTGTCTGAGTCTTACTTCATCAAGAAGAATGGAACCTGGAATATCGGATGATATGTCAAGTGTGTATTCCAGATTTTTTTCTGCCATTCTGTGAGTGAATATCTGCATAATTTCTTCAAAGAACCTTTTGATTGAAACAGAAGTGTATTTAAGTGTCATTTTACCTGCTTCAATCTTTGACAGATCCAGTATATCATTGATCAGAGACAGGAGGGTATTGCCTCCTGCCAGTATTCTGTCGATATAGTTTTTCTGTTTTGGATCTGTAATAAGACTGGCGAGTAACTCTGAGAAGCCTATGATGGCATTCATAGGAGTTCTGAGTTCATGACTCATATTTGCAAGAAAAGTGCTCTTGGCCTGATTGGCTGATTCTGCGGCTTCTCTGGCTTTTTCCAGTTCTTTTGTGCGTGTGGACACAAGTTCTTCCAGATGTTCCCGGTATTTTTTCAGTTCCTCGTCCGCTCGCTTGCGCTCTGTAATGTCGGTAAACATTGCAAAAGAGCCCTTGAAACGATGTTTATCATCGAATATGGGTGTAGCAGAAGCGAAAGTCCATATTATCTCCCCATCTTTGCAGCGAAACCGGCGTTCATAATGTTCCGACAGGCTGTGGCAGCGGTTCTCCATTTTTCTCAGATGATCTGACACATCTTCATTGAACATGAAATCACTTACTGGCCGTCCGATTATCTCTTCACAGGAATAACCGAGCATTTCAGCCATTCTGGCATTGACTGAAGTAGTAATGGCATCCGGTCCCAGCATCCAGAAACCTTCGCTCGCAGTGTCCACGATACTGCGATACTTTGCTTCGCTTTCCCATAGTGCCTCGTAAACGAGGGAGTTTTCCAGTGAGATTGCAACCTGGGCTGCTAGCAATTCGAGGATGGCCATCCGATGGGGTGTGAAGGCGTGTGTGGTGAGATCGTTCTTTAGATATAGCAACCCGATCAGTCGTGTTTGCCTGACAATGGGAAAGCACAGCACGGACCCGGGGTGCCGGTGTGAAAAATACTCATCGTAAGAATATGGATGCTGGCTGGCTGCGTCATCAAGGATCACCCGGTTTCGACTGCGGCTGACGTAGTTTAGAATGGGTGATGGAAATATGGCTTCTGGCAGCACCGGCTCACTGTGAAGCTGTGTGACGGTTTCCTGATTCTCTATACGGGCTTCGGCAGCCAGCAATAGTTCTCCGTTCTGGTTCAGTAGCAGATATCCCTGTCGTGCGCCGGCGTTTTCCAAAACAATCCGCATCAGGGTCTTGAGCAGTCTGTCCAGTAGAATTTCACCGGAGATGGCCCGCATGGCCCGGACAATGGCGAGAAGATCAACATTCTCGGACACCATCGAGAAAGTGTCACCTGTGGTCACCACAGGTGCTTCCCTCAGTTGCGGATACCGCTGTTCTAACTGCCGCACCTTACCCAGGGCACCCCAGCGAGCGTAACAGGCATGGGCCTCACGAATGTATGTGTCGGCAAATCTGTCTAACCCCCGCATACTACAGAACCGCGATGCGAGCTCGGCGGCGAGGGCTTCCTGGTGAATGAAGTTGTTGTCCCGGGATGAGCGTATAGCCTGCTCGTAAAGGCGCAGTGCTTCTGTGTCCTGCCCATTGATGCGGGCGATTTCTGCAGACACGAGATGGTAGCGGTTGGCGAAATTCTCCGGACAATGGTCGGACAGGCACTTCAGTTTTCCCTGTATTTCCTCGATTATCTGTGTAAACTGCCGCTGTTGTTCAGCTGGAGCCCCGGTGTGGAGTGCCGCCAGCGTCAGTGCGTGGTAGAAGTGGTGCGTCGCTTCGTTTGCCATAGATGCCACCTGGAACAATATCGCCGATGCGCGGGCAGCCCATTTCAGTGATTCGTCATATTGCTCGCCGATGAAGGCTGCGACCTGTTTCATAATGTGGTGGTAGGCGATGCCGAGGTAGAATCCTGTCTGTTCGATAGCGGCAACGCAACTTACCTCATCGAAGGCAGAGTCGCTGAAGTCTATGGCGGATGAAGTCTTGCCCTGAAGACACAGGGCAAATTGCTCTTCGATTCGATCAACGTTATAGATTGTGTCGTTGTGGTTCTGCATGGCAAAAGCCTCATAACGTTGTGCCATTTCGACTACACGTTCCAGCGGGTCGCCGTTCTCAAAGTGCAGCCAGATCGCGTTGTAGGTCAGGTAACCGGCATTGGCGAAATCGCCGGCGTCGATGCTGGCCCGGAATGCTTCATCCAGAAGAGGCAGGTTCTCCATGAAATGGCGTCCCCATATGTTGACGACAGCTCCATGATGGAATAGCAGTTTCCCTCTCCAGACTGCCGCTCCCGGGAGTCGTTCATTTAGCTTGATGGCCATTTCGGAGAACTGGATGGCAGCCGGTATGTCGGTACAGATGGCTACTGCTACCATTGCGTAACAGCTATAGACAAAGGGGGATTCGTCGGTATTACCGTGGAGCAGGCAGAGATTCACCCCTCTGGCTGTAATGAGAGGCCAGAGCAGAGAGCGTGTGACGTAGATAAGAGGCATTGCTTCTTCAAGAAGGCTGATTATTGCCCGTGCATCGGCATCATCAGAGATGGGAATATCCGCTATGTCGGCTATGGGGCGACCGTGCAAATTGATTGCTACCAGCTGAATCTCTGACTCAGTGGCCGTACGAATATCTGCATCGGTCTCTGGAAATGAGACTCCGAAGATTTTCAGAGCTTCAAGAGAAGAGGACATAGCTTCATTGAACCGCCCCGATAGCTGATAAAGACGCATACGCATACGGTAAGCCAGGGCTCTATCAGACGTTGTGATGACCTGTTCAAGAACACTGGTTAGCAACTCATTGGAACGTATGTAGTGACCTGTTAAATATTCGCATTCGGCTAACTCCAGAAATAAAGCTGTACTCTCTGTATACATTTCTCTCCAGAAATCGGATGGCAGGAGTGACATTGCCTTTCTCAGATATCGACGTGCCGAATCATAGGCGGCGGCGCGGCGTGCCTTCCTTCCGGCTGCCGTGTTGAGCCTGCGCAGCGTTTCTCTTTCTTCTGGATCTGTGACGAGTTCGATGCTGCGGTTGAACTGTTCTACGACATCGAACACATGTTCCTCCAGTGCCTCTTGAGGATATTGGGCGAGGAGCAGACGGCCAATCTTCAGATGAAGTTCTTTGCGGAGAGCTTCGGGAACAAACCCATAGGCGGCCTCCTGCACACGGTCGTGCAGGAAAGCGTATGTTTTTTTCTGACGGATTACCAGACCTGCCCGCACGGCTTCCCATAGCGCTGTGTGCAGTGCCTCTTCGGATTGTCCGTAAACTGTGCTCATCATGACGATGTCTGCCACGTTCCCCAGACAGGCGAACTGTTGCAGTACTTCTACCGTTTCCGCAGGCAGGCGGCCGATTTTCCCGATCATCAGATCTATTACGTTGTCAGTATAGCCTTTTGCGTGAATGCAGGCTATATTCCATGTCCAGCGCCCTGTAACCTGGTCGAATAAGAGCAGCTTATCTTTGGCCAGTTCGGTCAGGAATTGAATGGCGAAGAACGGATTGCTGCCGGTTTTCTCATGCACCATCTGTGCCAGTGGAATCGCGCTCTTCCTGTCACAGTGAAGTGTATCGGCTATGAGGCAGGCCACGCCGTCGATGGGCAGGGGGGCAAGTAAGATCTCCTGCACGCCTGTCGCACCCCTTCGGATCGCCTCGATTATTCGCATCAGTGGGTGGGTTGGACCTACCTCGTTATCCCGATAGGCACCGACCAATAGGAGGTGGCGCACATCCTGTCCGGTAGCAAGCTGTTCAATCAGGTCGAGCGTTGCTGCATCCAGCCATTGGAGATCATCGAAAAAGAGAATGAGTGGATGTTCCGGACCAGCGAGACACGCCAGGAATTTTCGCAATACCATCTGGAAGCGGTTCTGTGCTTCCTGTGGGGCAAGTTCCGGCACAGGCGGTTGTTTACCGATGATGATCTCAACTTCCGGTATGAGGCGGACGATTAGTTGTCCGTTCGGACTAACCGCCTCCTGTATCGCCTCCCGCCACGCTGCCACCTCGGCCTCGCTATTGCCAAGAATATGATTGATGAGTGTCTGGAGTGCCTGTATCAGAGTGGAGTAGGGAATGTTACGTTTGTACTGGTCGAATTTGCCAGTTGCAAAGAGGCCGCGAGACATTACCAGGGATTTGTGGAGCTCGTGCACCATCGCAGTCTTGCCAATGCCAGAATAACCGGAAACCAGCACGAGTTCCGGTGTGCCGCTGACCATGACCCGCTCGAACGCGGCAATCAGTGACTTGATTTCTGATTGCCTGCCATACAGCTTTTCCGGGATCAGCAGCCGATCCGAAATATCGTGTTCGCCAGGCGGGAAGTGGTCGATGCGACCACTTGATTCCCACTGTGCCAGACAGCGGCGGAGATCGGCATTGATGCCTACGGTACTCTGGTAACGATCCTCGGCGGTCTTGTTCAGGAGCTTCATCACCATTTCCGAGAGAGGCCCGGGGATGTCTGGCACTCGTTGGACAGGTGGAACCGGTTGCCAGGCGATGTGGCAGTGGACCCATTCCATCGGATCGCCGGCAGTAAACGGAAGCACGCCGGTTAGCATCTGGTAGAAGGTAACGCCCAGGGAATACAGATCACTGCGGGAATCGATAGAGCGGTTCATCCGGCCAGTCTGTTCAGGGGCCATGTAAGCCAGGGTGCCGGCGATGGCTTCGGGTAGATCGGGATCCTGCCGTTCCCTTGGCAGACAGGAGGCGATCCCCAGGCCGGTAAGCCAGACGTGGCCGGTACCATCCATGAGTACATGTTCTGGCTTGAGATCTTTGTGAATCAAATCATTGCTGTGCAGTTCGGTCAGGGCGGCGGTGATGCCCGGGGCTATTTGTAGAAAGGACTGAATGTCCATGGGTGAACCCAGCAGGTTGGCCAGAGTCCGGTCTGGCCCCTGCTCCATTACCAGGGCTATAGTGCCACCATGACGTTCAAGTGCAATCGGCCGGGCGATCAGTTCCGGATTCAGGTTGCGGGACAGTTCGTATTCGTGCTCCAGGTAGTACAGAAGGGCGGGCGCCGGACAGGGATCGACCGGTACCCTGATCAATACCGGCAATCTGTCAATTACACGGGTGGCCTGATAGAGAATCAGACCGCCATCCTTACAGACCGGTGCATCCAGGGTATAACCGGGAATCTTCTTCATAGACCCTGACCTCCGTTCTTTGTTTTATCCCTTTTTCTTAAAATTTTTTTTAATCCCTCATAGTCATATACGTCAAGATAACGGCTCAATACGACAGTAAACTGCCGATCTTTTATTTTTGCCTCTTCAATGAGTTCCTGAAGTTTTAGAATATCTGCCATGTCAGCTGCATTACACATATCCGAAACCAGTTGAGGAGGCAGTGTGTCAAAAATGTTTAACTCTTCAGTTATTGCCCTGCTGTCAGGTTTTTCTATTGAATTAGGCAGATATTTCATAAGTGTCCTTATGAGTTCGGATCTATGTACAGGTTTACGTAAATATCCTTCGCAGATCTCTCTGATGCATGTTTCATCTTCTGTGAGAGCTGACGCCGTGACGGCAATAATCGGAATATGTTTCAATTGCTCATCTTTCTTTATGATTGATGCAGTAATATAACCGTCCATAACGGGCATTTTCATATCAAGAAGTATCAAATCCGGCATATATTCACAGGCTTTTTCTATTGCCTCTTTACCATTTTCTGCTTCTATGATGTCAAAATTGTATTTTCCCATATATCCTCTCAGTAAATCACGGTTATAATCGATATCATCGATAATAAGTATCCTGGCTTTTTCAAAAATGACCGATGAATAATCAAATCTTTCCTGTTCAGTATGCCCGGCTATCTCTGTTGCACATATTTCCACAGATCTTAATATAACAGTGAAGATACTGCCTTCACCTTCCATACTTTCGACAGAGATACTGCCCTTCATGGCAGTAACAAGATTTCTTGTAATGGCCAGCCCCAGTCCTGTTCCGCCATATTCTTCATGTCTTTTTCCCTTATGCTGTTCAAATGGTTCAAAGATCGTTTCAAGCTGGTTCCGGGGGATACCTGTACCTGTATCTTTTACAGAGAATATAAGATCAAGACTGCTGTGACCGTTTCCTTCCGGATATTCTGCCATAACCGTAACTGAAATATGTCCTTTACCGGTAAATTTGACAGCATTCCCTGTGAGGTTAAACAATACCTGTCTTAGCCTTACTTCATCAAGAAGAAGAGAAGAGGGAATATCAGGGGATATGTCAAGTGTATATTCCAGATTTTTTTCTGCCATTCTGTGACTGAATATCTGCATTATTTCTTCAAAGAGCCTTTTGATTGAAACAGAACTGTATTTAATTGTCATCTTACCTGCTTCAATTTTGGACAGATCCAGTATATCATTGATAAGAAACAGGAGAGTATTACCTCCCGCCAGGATTCTGTCTATATAGTTTTTCTGTTTTGGATCTGTAATAAGACTGCCGAGAATCTCCGAGAATCCGATTATTGCGTTCATAGGAGTTCTCAGTTCGTGGCTCATATTTGCAAGAAAAGTGCTCTTGGCCTGATTGGCTGATTCTGCGGCTTCTCTGGCTTTTTCCAGTTCCTCTGTGCGTGTGGCTACAAGTTCTTCCAGATGTTCCCGGTATTTTTTTAATTCTTCTTCTGTTTTTCTTCGCTCCGTTATGTCCTGCACCGTGCCGATCCTTTTTAAAGGTCTGCCGTCTTGATCGAATATGATTTTTGCTTCTTCATGGACAAAACGAATGGTACCGTCAGCAAGGGATATTCGATAGTCTACCTGCCAGCCTCCTGAATTGTGCTGTAAGGCATGCCTGATTGACGCCTGTACCCGCTCCCGATCATCTGGGTGAACCGAATTGATAAAGACTTCGAATGTGGCTTCAAATTTTTCAGATTGTACCTCAAAGATACGAAACGTCTCGTCTGACCACCACAGACTGTTATTTTGGACATCCCACTCCCAGTTTCCAAGCTTTGCAATATGCTGGGCTTCTTCGAGTCTTGCCTCACTTTCCTGCAGATTGCGATAGGTCAGCAGACCTGTCAGAGCATCGGTAAGCCGCCTCCCGATTTCTTGAAGAAGTTTTTCTTCATCGGTAGTCCAGAACCGTGGATAAGAGCACTGATGTATTCCGAATACGTAAGGTTTGTCCCCCCTGGGGTAGATGGTCATTGCAATCTGGGATTGTCCACTGAACTGTTTTGTTACTTCCGCCGGCATTGGATGTTCTGACCCGTGACCGAATCTTACAGGTCCGGCTGAGGCCAGTAATATTCTTAATACTCCTGCTATTTCCGGGATCATAGGTAATTCAATCCCCTGTATGAAAGCGCCCGGATATTCCGGCCTGTTACGTTCCATAGGAACTCTCCATGAAGGTGCATCCGGATCGCATGGATAGACCAGCCATGCCCGGTCGCAATCGAAGATCGAAATCACTGCGTCGAGCACATCGCTCATCATTTGTGTAAGGTTATTCGTTCCCTGTATGGCCCGGTTGACTCGATCCATACTTTCAAAAAAACGAAGATGGGCCAGACGCTCCTGCTCGGCCTGTTTGCGCTCGGTGATGTCTATCATCGTGCCAAATATGCGAATTGCTTTACCGGATTCGTCTCTCGTCACAGCTGCATAACTATGAATGTTGCGTATCTCACCATCGGGTCTGACTATCCGGTATTCCACATTGTATCGATTATTGCCTGCCAGCGCATCTGATAATGCCATAGCTATTCTGTGCTGATCTTCCGGGTGAATCAGCTTTATCCACTGTGTGTGCCACTCGGACAGTTTTGAAAAGTGATTGTGCTGTGTAATCCCAAAAATTCGGCACGCTTCATCGGAAAGAGTGATGCTCCCGGCTATTAAATCACGTTCCCAGTAGCCGACATGGGATATCCGTGATGACTCTTCAAGTTTTTCTTCACTTACACGGAGCGCTTCCTCTGCCCGATTGCGTTCGATACGTGTACGTATAGCAATAATGCCGAAGGCCAGATTGTCTGACAGTTCTCCCATAAGACGCTTTTCGTTTGTTGTGAAGGCATTGGGCTTAGAGGAATAAATCAGCATGACACCGAATACTGTTGTGTTTTCGTCCTTAAGAGGCAGAGCGATAACGGATCTGTATCCGCGCTTCAGGGCACTTTCGCGCCACGGGGCGGCCTGGGGGTCAGTGATGAAATCCTGGAAGCAGGCTATCTTACCGCTCCGTATGGCTGTTCCGGCAGGACCGCGCCCGCGTTCCGTGTCGGCCCAGGTGAGTCTGGCCTGTTCGAGATACCCGTATTCAGCCCCTGCCCGGGCAACATAGCGTATGCTTCTGGCATCATCGTCTTCTGCATATCCAACCCAGGCCATGCGGTAATCTGCTTCATCGCAGATGATGCGACAGATCTCGTTAAGCAGAGTCTGCTCATTATCTGCCCGCACCAGAACCTGGTTACATTTGCTGATGGCCCGCAGTTCGCGATTTAAACGATGCAGTGCATCTTCCGCCTTCCTGCGCTCTGTTATGTCTATACCGAAGGATATGGTAGAAACGTCCGCACCGGGATTGGTGATTGTACTGTTCTGCCAGGAAATAAATCGCTCCTCACCTGATTTTGTCAGGATCGGATTTTCAAATGTTGCCGGCATAGTGCCGGTTTTTTCCTGATAGTTCCGGAATGTTTCCCATACATTGGAGTATCGATCTCTGGGAACGATCTTTTCAAACCAGCTTATGTCTGTGAGTTCCTCAATCGTGTAGCCAGTAATATTCTCCGCCGCTTTATTGAACATCCTTACGCGTCCGTCTGCATCAAGACCTACAATCATCACATTTGCCGATGATATGAGTTGTTGAGTGTATTCATAAGAATAGCGCAACGTTTCTTCCGCCTGACTGCTCGCTTTGATCTCACGTTTCAGTCTCCATATCGCATAGACTATTCCGATCGCAAATGCCAGGCAGAGGAACTCCACCAACAACAAACTCTTCTCAAGAACCCCCGGCCCATATCTTTTGAACTGTAAAAACACTCCGTTCTCATGCTGGGTCATAGAAACCCGGTGAACCAACTTTTCATCCACTGTACCCGTCGGAGGCAGCTCCAAAAGAACCTTCCCCGATGCATCCACCACGCTGACATTATTTGTCTTAAGCACTTGAGAGCTAACAATGGAACGCAGCATCTTCTCGTAGGAATATATACCGCCGAACAGTCCAAGAAAGACGTCATCATGAAAGACAGGCACCCATAGCTCGAAAGCAAACTCGCCCTGAATAACATCGAAGGGACGTGTATAAACGGGATGCCGCTTTTCCATGGCCAATCGGGATGCACGCTTCGGTTCCGGCAGGTTGAGTCTTAGTCCTACTATCTGTTTATTGGGAGCGATAGGCGCCACATCAGTAATGATATAACCTGCATCTACCCAGTTAATGCAAATCATTTCCGGGTGGTCTGCGACGTAACGGGAGGCACCTTCTTGAAACGACGTGGCATCCATGAAGCCGTCGCCTCGCTCTTTTGCAATCATGATCAAATAGTCCTGGTTTCCTTTTAGACGGAGGCGTATTCTCTCTGCTGTTGATTCTGCATTGTTAACAAGCTGATTCTGCTTTGCCGCGCAGGTGTTTGTCTGAATGATCCAGAGAATTGTCAGTAAAACGAAAATGAATGCAAAAAGCAAAATGGTGTGGGAAAACCACAGGGAATGAAATTTGGCCTGTCTTGCAGGACTCTCTATCGGTTTGTCTTCAGTCCTGACATTTGTTTTGGTTCCATCCAGGGTTTGCATAGACTCTACCTCGTTAATTTTTTATATTAACATCTACCTGAGACAGACAGTATTAGCAGGTCGAAAACATATTTTCAATGTTCTCTTTCAGAATATCAATTTCCTGTATATTGAACAGGGAAAGTTAC
>Ga0351856_1011_pt1 | contig 47620 bp, 36 predicted proteins | sample BONcelHFGM3001D8_FD_206798 | JGI IMG/M metagenome (GOLD analysis project Ga0351856, IMG submission 206798) | Enriched cells from coal bed in the Powder River Basin, Montana, United States - BONCAT cells FGM rep2 HSBNCT.FGM.300.1.D8 ... | reverse complement strand
GATTTCCCCTTCATCTTTTTTAACAGGTGATAAAAGGGGTCTGTGAATGTCCTGTACATTACCTGTATTTATCTTCATAATAATTACCCTTTCTAAGATGATAATTGCGTGATGCGTGATGCGTGATGCGTGATGCGTGATGATTTATATTACCCTTCACTTTTCACCCTTCACCCTTCACTCTTCACTACTCACCACTCATTTTGTCTATTTCAATAACAGCAAGTTTATTTCCCTTTGTATTTTCACAGGAAATAAGACAGTTACTGAAAGTAAATAACTCTCCTATTTCATTCTGATTATAATCACTGCATATAATTAAATCAAGACCTTCCACATTTTGAGCCATTTCCATGCATCGCTCAATCTCCATGTATGCCATTAAAATTATAAAGGAGCAGCCTTCTTCTTTGAGTTTTTTTACAGACCACATGGCTGATGTATCAGGATGCTCAAGAAATACCGTATTTTCCATTTCAAATTCTATTCTGTTATCTATGACTCCAATAAGTCCTATCTTCATGCCTGCATATTTATTTATTATTATATATGGCGGTATTTCTTTTACTCTTTCATCTTCTTCTACATTATATAGATTGCATATAGTGAATGGCACTCCAAGAGAAGGGATTAATTTCTTTAAATTCTTCCAGCCATGTAAAAAATCTTCCGGCCCGGGAGAGACTCCGTCATAGCCGTTTAATTTTATTGCTTTCCACATGGGCTCTCCGTTAAAATAATTACATTCCTCTGTTCCCCATGACGTATTTCCACTGTTCAATACTATACATGGTTCATATTTCACTCTCGCCTCTTTTATAAGAGTTCCAAACTGTGCCGACAGTTCCAGATTACCTCTGAGATTTGTCGAATAAAGTATTTTTAAATTCTTAAACATGTTACTCCCCTTCGGACTAATAAGGAGGGGCACGACTTAAGCCGTGCCCCTGTAAGACTCAGTCCTTATTCAACTCCGTAAAGATTTGCAAAATTGGATCTTACATCCATAGTGTTATTTACCTGTCCTCCAGGCTTACTCATTTCCTTGAACATAGAAACAAATTTATCTGTAAGATCATCAATATTTGCCTTCGGATCATTAATGACTATATTATTAAGAACTATATAGCTGCCAAGAGCTTCTCTTGCATCATTTATAAGCTTGTTTATCATAGTGGTTTCTTTTTCAGGATTTGCCATATCGGCTGTTTCTACAGATAAAATCCTGCAGAACCTGTCTACTGTTTTGTCAAATTCCTTATTATCCTTATAAGCATAGGAAGCAAGCTTCTGAACAGCAAGTCTTATCTCAAGAGATTTCTTGTCATTAAAGTCTGAATAACCAAGTATATAATAGATTTTACTGAGAGCTCCATGAAGTCTCTTTTCTTCTATGCCGAGATGTTTCGATACCTCGGAAAATGGAACATCATAGTATGCTTTCACTTCTTCTTCTTCTTTATCATCACCTTCTGCCTGAGAAGCAAGTTTCAGGTCATCAGGAGTTACGTCCCTGGAGTTCTGCTGCCAGTCAATATCAAACTGGTTTTCAAAAGGTTTCACAGCCTCAGTACCTACCATATTTACATTTGCTTCTCTGTTACTGAATAATCCTCCGAAGGTTGTATTGGCACTTCCCAGGGTGATTTCATTGCCGTCAAAACTGGTAGTAGCAGAATGAAGGGTGTGTAATTTACCATGCTGATCTTTATAAAGTTTCACTTCTATGCCTTTTTCCATCATCTGTGTTGCAAGCTGCTGGGCAAGACCGCTTTCGAGAAAAATTCCTTCATAGAGCATTATCTTTACAGATTTTTCAGGATCTTTTTCCTTCATTTCTATCAGCCTGTTTACAAGAGGTTTGGATGTAAGTGAGAAATACTGTCCTTTTACTGTTTTAGCAGTTTCCGTAAAATTCCTTGTAATATTATTATAAGGAGTATTGTAGGATTTCACATCAGGATTGGTAGTTACAAGCTTTACAGGAACCCCTCCCTCAACATCTTCATTCTTAGGGCTTGCCTTGAGCTGTTTACCTCCTGACATATGCCAGGTACTGCTGAAGAAGTTTTCCACATCATTTACTGCTTTTCCGCCTTCTATAGTTACACCATAGTCATGATATTCGTCAGAATAAGTTGCCATGTTTATTTTAGACACGGCAGCTTCTTTGCCGTCTACATTTATAGTTTTACTGTGATTGCAGAATATATGGTCGCCGGGATCTTCCACATATTTTACTCCGCCTTCGATGAGTTTTTTCTGTGCTTCCATTCTTTCCAGCATTTTATCAGGTGTTGTATGGATATGAGGATCTAAAACAGTTCTTACAGGAACATTTTCCTTTGCCTTTGCTGTAAAGGCTTCTATCATATCATCTCTTGTAAGGGTATACATTGTAACTCCCACTGAATTCTTTGCTCTGCCAATCATGGCTTTTTCCTGTTCAAAGAATTTCGGTGCATCTACAAAGGTATTTACTTTACTTAAAGAAAACTCATTTACTTCTTCAGGTTTTATCTTTCCGAGACCCAGTTGAAGGATCTTCTTCTTTCTCTCCAGTTCTTTTGCAGGATCTGCAGTAATCTCAGGATTTGGATTTATATCTGTTCCGGGACTGGGAAGAAGAGGTATATGTAAGGGAGAATTTTCCTTCAAATAACCTTCAAGGATTTTAAAGGCAGATCCTTTTTCTTCGAGTTTTTCGGCACCTTTAAACTTTGAACCTGCAAGCATACTATCCATACATATAGAGAAGTAACCATTTGCAAATTCAGATCTATCATAGGTTTTATCCCCTACTGTAACAGAGACAATCCTCTTACCTTCTGGCAGTGACGTATCATATTTATAGGTTATACCGGAAGAAAGTGCCTGTTCTTTACCTGAAAATCTGTCTCCTCTTAAATATTCAAGGAAATCAAGAACCTGTTTACCTGATGCCTTAAGTTTGACAAGTTCATTATCAAAGGGATACATTTTCTTCAGAGTAGCTCTGTTAATCTCACCTTCAGGCAATCTTGTCCTTATGGATCTGGTATATCCAAAAGACATATCTGCATCGCCTCTTATGGCATCACCGTAGAATTTAGATGCACAGGTAAATTTTGTATCAGACGGAGCAGTTTCAGTATCTTTACTCAGTGTTCCTATTTTTACATTTGCCACAAGTCCGGGATCGGGAACTTCGGAAACCAGGGTAGCATATGTTTCTTTGGAAATATTATTAAGAGGAGAATTTTCTTTTATATAATCTTTCAATACATCAAATACCCTGCCATACTTCTGGAGCATCTTTCCTTCCTTGAAGTACGATTTTCCATAGGTATAATTGTCCATACTCATAGTGATACTTTTCTTTGCAAATTCCTGGGGAGTCATCTTCTTACCTTTAAAAGTAACAGATGTAATACGGTTTCCTTCAAGGAGAGTGGGATTAAATTCATAGGACAGCCCTGACACAAGGGCATAATTATCCTTGCCTCCTTCAACAAATCTGAGGCCTCCTTCGAGGAATTTTAATACATCTACACCCTTTGACTTAACCTGTACAAGTTCATTATCAAAAGGATACATCTGGAAGAGTTTACCTACTGTTACATCTCCCTTTTCTATGCCTTTTCTTATAGAGAAGGAGGAAGTTACTGCCAGGTCAGAGTCTTTTTTCTGGGCATCTACAAAGAGATTGCAGAGATTTGTTCTTTTATTTGATATTAATTCCAGATTTTCAGAGGTTTTACCCAGTAATTCATTTTTAACCTTCTCATATTTTTCTATATAGGGAGCAATGATTTTTGTTACTGTCGGGTCAGGTTTTATATCTGCTGTTATGGGAATGAGATTTTCTTTGTAGGATATAATCTTTTTGCTGGATGGATCAAATACCAGGTTCAGATCACCTACATATTTGCCATCTCCGCCTGCCTGAACTATTATGGCATCTCCCACTTTTTCAGCATCTTTCATTGCTGTATGGGAATGGGCTCCTACTATTAAATCTATACCTTTTACTTTCTCGGCAATTTTAACATCTTCATCATGGCCAAGATGGGAAAGGAGAACTACCATATCTACTTTTTCTTTATCTCTGAGATCCTTTACAAACCCTTCTGCAGCTTTTCGCGGATCTCCTACTTCTATGAGTCCCTTCTGTGGAGTTGAGAGTGCAGTCATTGGAGAGGCAAGACCTAAAATACCTATTTTAACACCCTGTCTTTCAATGATTTTATAAGGTTTCATAAATTTCAGATCTCCTCCTGGAGAAAGATCTGTTACATTTGCCGCTCCCAGTATGTCTGTATTCATATCCTTTGCTATGGCAGCATAGGCATCGAGTCCCCAGGTAACATCATGGTTGCCTATAACACTCGCATCAAATCCCATAGCTCCTACAGGTTTACTCACTATTTCACCTTTTGTTATCTTGCTGTAAAAGCCTCCGTCATAAATATCTCCCCCATCGAGTGTAACAGTTCCGTCAGGATTCTGAGTTTTAAGTTCTTTTATCTGACCTGCAATTCTTTCTATACCTCCGACGATTCCTTCTCCTTCCGGCTTATCAAGTTCTTCGACATAACCGTGGAGGTCATTAATATGGATGAATTTTAAATTTATTCCCTCTTTGTTTTTACCATGAGCTTCAGCTTTCGTTTCTTCCGGCTCAACATCCACCTTTTTCCCCTTAATCTCTGCCATTTTCGGCATTTCTGCTACAGTCATAGACGTTCCAAGCTGCACAGAATCCTTTGTTTCTTCAGCTTCCTTTTTCTTCTTTGCAGGAGCTTTCTTTTCGATTCTGGCAGATGTTTTCGCCTTACCGATATCACCTATGTTCATAATCTTTTCTCCTTTCCATTACCTGTATATTAAAAAATATATTATTTCCAATTTATCTACTATATAATAACATTAATTTTTCAATAATTGAAGAGATTATTGTTAACAAAATGTAAACAAAAAATCATATCACTGATTACACAGATTAATGGATTACACAGATTTTCAACCGGGATTTTCAAGATTAACAGGATTTTTTTAAACCCTTATTGCCTGACACTTTACCTCTTTATAAGTTTGACCGGGATTACTGGATTAAAAGATTACCGGGATTTTAAAAACCTCTTATTGCTTGACAGTTTACCTCTTTATACGATAAAATTCTACTCAGGTAATCAATCACCCTCGCGTGACGCATGACCCGTCACGAAAAAGAATTTAAGGAGATGAAAAAAATAATAATGAGTGACAGAAAAATCTATGTTCTTGATACAAGTATTCTGCTTCACAATCCACAGGCTCTTTTCTCTTTTGAAAATAACGAAATTGTCCTTCCTATTATTGTTCTGGACGAGGTGGATAAATTCAAAAAAGGCTCACAGGAAGTCAACCGTAATGCAAGAGTAGTCATAAAAAATCTTGATAAATTAAGAGAACAGGGAAATATTGAAGAAGGCGTGCCTCTCGGCAGGGACGGCATATTAAAAATAGCTATAAAATCCAATAATTTTGACCTTTTACCTGCAGGTTTTCAGGCAAACCATGATAATCTCATAATAGCAACAGCACTGGCAATTAAAAAGAATTATCCCGATAAGAAAGTGGTAATGGTATCAAAAGATATTAACATGAGGGTTAAGGCCCAGGCTCTGGGACTTCAATCAGAAGATTACAGAGCAGATAAGGTTAATTTAGACGAACTTTATACAGGGGAAGATTTTTATCAGATGAGTGATCAAGAACTGGCCTTATTTTATGAGAAAGGTTATTGTGAGTTAAATAATACTTCATACTATGCAAACCAGTATATTACCATGGGCAGTCCTTCAAATAAAAAAGCTCTTGGCCGTTATGATAAGGACAGTAACAGGATAAATCTGTTAAAAGATATGAAAAATGATGTATTCGGTATAAAATCTATGAATAAAGAACAGCGTTTTGCCCTTGATATGTTACTCGATGACAGTATACTCCTTGTAACCATGTTAGGAAAAGCAGGCACGGGAAAAACCATACTTGCTCTTGCAGCTGGCCTTCAGAAGGTTCTCAATGATAAGGTCTATCGTAAAATGAGTGTTTACCGCCCTCTTATACCAATGGGAAAAGATATAGGATATCTGCCGGGAAAAGAAGGAGAAAAATTATCACCATGGATGCACCCTATCTTTGACAATCTGGAATTTTTATTGAGCAATTATACAACCAGCAAAAAAACCAGCATGGAAGGTAAACTGGATAGTCTCATTACCTCAAAATTAGTAGAGATTGCATCTCTTACATTTATTCGCGGCAGAAGTCTGCCGCAGCAATATTTGATTATTGACGAGGCACAGAACCTTACCCCTCATGAAGCAAAAACAATTATTACAAGAGCCGGGGAAGGGACAAAGATAGTACTTACAGGTGATGCATATCAAATAGATAATCCCTATCTTGATTCTACGAGTAATGGACTGACTTATATCGTGGAAAAATTTAAAGATCAAAAAATATATGCCCATATTACTCTCGCAAAAGGGGAAAGATCAGCTCTTGCAGAATTAGCGGCAAATCTTTTGAATTAATATCGTAACGGGTGACGCGTAACGCGTGACGGGAGGAGAGTAACAACCCATCACGTATTACGCACCACCCATCACCTATATTGCTACTTCCTCATATAAGTTATATAATCCAAAAATGAATAAAAAATTGCCCGTTACAATTCTGCAAATTACATTCATCATAATAATCATCATATTTACCACTTACCCTGCATGGCATGCATATTTTCACTCAGATGATTTTGAATATCTGGACAGAAAGTTTGATACAGACAAAATCTTTCTCGCAAATAAAGAAGGAGTCAGATACGAAGGAGGAAGGTACAGACCTCTCACCATACTGACTGTATTACTGGATAGAGCCATATGGGGATTAAATCCGATTGGCTATAATCTCACAAATAAAATCCTTCATATAATATGTACGGTAGAAATTTTCTATCTTACAAATATCCTCTTTCCTGGCAATAATCTGAGAGGTTTCCTTTCTGCCCTGTTTTTTTCCATCCATCCTGTTTTCACAGATACGATTTTCTGGATTTCAGCAAGGCCGGACAGCCTCTGCTGTATGTTTTATATTCTTTCTATAATATTATTTCATAAAGCTAAAAGCTATAAGCTATTAGCTATTAGCTATATCTGTTTCATCTTTGCACTTATGTCAAAAGAAATGGCAGTAACACTTCCTGCCATTATTTTTATAACATCTCTCATATTCAGCAAAAAACCGGGAGAAAAGGGGGAGATGCCCGCGCATCACGCCTTAAAATCGTCTCTCCCCTACTTTATCATTCTCTCTCTTTACATGATATTCCGCCACATATTCCTGGACTCCATGACAGGAGGAACAGGTAATACAAATTTTACTTTCCTCCGGATTCTGAAACATCTTAAAGAGGCCTTCTACTTTATGACCTTCCCTGCCTCACGGTATGATCTGGTTATATTTCTGTTCTTAATAATATTTTTATCCTTCAAAAATCTGAGAAGAACTATTTTCCAGAAGGATATTCTATACTGTTTGTTATGGATATTAATAACACTCATACCTGTTCTGGGACTCATGGCAAGATGGTATATGTATATACCTGCAATAGGACTATGTATAGCTCTTTCTATTATATTACTCAGACAGAATTTTTATATGAAAATTTTTCTCACTCTTATAACCATAATGGTAATTACAACAAATATATATCTTGTAAAAAGAGAAGCATCACTCTGGTATTTATCAGGCAATCTGGTGAAAACCATAGTGGAAGACATATATTCATATAAAGATGGGGAATATTATATATTAAATGTGCCGGCAGGAATTTTAGATAACAGTTTTTTCGGACTCGGAGAAAAACCTGTTTTTGCCTATAATCTGGAAAAAGCTATCAATATAATTTACAGGTCACAATTAAGTGTATATCCTGTTACAACAGTTTTTCTCCTGGATTTTTTAGATGGCAGAACAGGTGAAATCAAAAAAATAGATAATAAAACATTTCTTATAAAATTAAATAAAGAAAAAAGCCGATTCAGCTATCATACAAACGATTTTCTTTCAGGTAAAATTAAACCATCTCCCGGGGTAAACATAGAGAATGAACGTTTTACTCTTACCCCGGGAGAAAAGGACAGTGAAATTACAGTTGACTTTAAAAAGCCTGTTAAAAACCTTTTTGAATTCAACAAAGGACATATTATTAAATCAAGGTAGGAATAGAAATTTTTACCAGATTAATATGGGGAGTTCAAATGCTTAATTTAATAGCCAAAAATATGGCAAGCGGAATGAATTCTATCTTATTAATATGTTGATTTCAAATCCTCCTTTATCTGTCGATTTCTTCTCTTCTACTAATAATGAAACTTTCTCTTTACCAAGCAAAGCTTCTTTATTTGTAGGATTTATCCATAAAGCTTTATCGAAATCTACCTGTGCTTGTTCCAGGTTACCATTTTGTAGCATCTCATTCCCATTAAATACCAGATGTTTTTCCTCTATTAGTAATAAAACTTTCTTTTTACCAGCCGATGCCTCTTCATTTTTAGGATTTACCTCTAAGGCTTTGCTAAAAAACGAAAGTGCTTCCTCTATTTTACCATTTTTTAAACTTTCATTTCCCTGGTTTACAAATTTTTTATCTTCATTACAGGAAGAGGTAATGAGTAACACCATTAAAACCATGATACACAGGATGGTTTTCTTAAAATACATATAATTATTCCTCCCTATTTCAAATTTATCTTCTCTTTCGGCAAAAAACTATTAACTTTTCATTTATATAATAACATAGTTTAAATAATTTGTCAATCGTTTAACTAAACCTTATAAATTTACTTCTAATTATTGACAGATTTCAAAAACCCTATTGAGATGATGATTGTGAAGGTAGTTTCTAAGCTATTATAATGGAGGTTTATGCAATGAAATATCAGGTATTTCTCATTCAGGCAAAATCTTATAAAAACTATTCCCATATAAAATACCATATCCGTCTCCCGGATTAAACCATAGAGGACGGTAATATTCTTTAACGGGAAATAATTCACTTATAACCTGGAATTTATTATTTTTCATGTTTGAAAATATGAGACTGACGGGAGAGGTCGCGGAAGAACTGTAATTACCGAGTAAATAAGAATTACCGGAATATTTGACAGGAACAAAATCTCCGAAAAGGCCGGAGGAAGAACGTAATTCATATTCTACCATAAGCCTTTCTCCATTCCATGCGAGAATATCATAATCTGAAGTTTTTTTCTCTTTCCCTGAATCAAGTAAAAGAACCACTTTATTTTTTCCCTGACCTGTAATATCTCCTGCAAAGCTTATCTTATCTGCCAGATCAGGCCAGAATTTATAATAACTTTCTCCCTGCCAGATTTTTTCCTGGTGGTTAAGTGAAAATTTCCACACAGCAAGTGAAAGTTTCCCTCCGAAATTATAGATACTGTTTGATAAATTCACAGTCTGAACAAGGGCAATCAATTCGTCTTTACCATCTTTATCTAAATCGCCTGCACAGATAGATCTTATATCATTATTGCTTAAACGGTAAATTTCTTCTTTTAATTTACCATTTTTCCATGTATAACAGTAAAGAAATCTTCTCTGAGCTACAAGCAATTCCTTAATACCATCGCCATTTAAATCACCTGTTACTGCCATAGGATAACAATCATATTTTTCAAGATTGCCTGTTCTGGCAGTTTCAATCCATTTTCCTTCTTCTCTATTCATTATACTGTAATAGTAAACAGAACTGAGTCTGTAATTTTCCAGGAGTAATTGCTCAGAACCTTTATGTAAAAAATCTTCTGCCAGTACTGGCATAACAGAAGGATCAATAGACCATAAAATCTGTGTATTTACCTTTATTTTACTATTATTGATCTTATTTTTACCGAAAGACAGTTCTATTTCTTTTATATAATCTACGGCTTTCTCTGCATATTTATCACCTGAATTATTAAACTCAAGATATTTATGAAATGCCTCAAGAGCTTTTTCATAATTATTTATATTGTAATAACTCACACCTTCATCATAGTGGACTTCACCTCTGGAAGGATCAATATTCAATATGTGGCTGAACTGTTTTAAAGACTCTTCAAAAAGTCCTTCTTCCTGATAGTTAAGACCCAGATTATAAAAGGATGATATATGTTTATTATCTGCATTAATTGCATTTTTATATGACTCATCCGACATGGAAAGATCTTTTAACATGTAACAGGCATTTCCCATATTATAGTAGGCATCTGCAAAGGAAGGATCCATAGAAACAGCTTTTTTATAACATTCTATGGCCTGAAAATAGTCTCCCCTGCTATAAGCTTCATTGCCCATGTTATAATATTCCACTGAGGATTCTGCTTTTACAGGTAAAATAGCTGATAATAATATATATAAAATAAGCCCTGTTATCATATAATTTTTCCTGGTCATAAACGAGAATATCCTTTCATTTAGCGCCGTATTTCAGAAGAAGTCTCACAGTATCTTCCCTGCCCCACAATATTGCCAGATCCAGAGGGGTATAACCATAAAAATTTCTCATATCAATGTTTGCTCCCCTATTTATCAAAAGTTCTACTACACTGTATAAACCATTTTCTGCTGCATTATGAAGGGGACTATTCCCTTCATTATCCTGAGCATTAATAGATGCGCCATGTTCTATGAGAAATCTTGCAGTATCCAGTCTATCAGTGTTATAATCATTGGAACCTGCAAGACAATGTAAGGGAGTATCACCGTAAATATTCGCGGCATTTATATCTGCACCGTTATATACAAGAGCTTTTACATCATAAAAATTATTTATTTTACTATGCAGAATGGTTGTGTTTTCGGAATTTTTAAGATAAACTCCCAGGTTATTCAGTAATATTTTAGATTTTTCTATTTTATCATCCAGTTCTTTAGATGAAGGATTAATCTTCAGAGCTTTAACATAACATTCTATGGCTTCTGTATATCTTCTGTCATAAAAAAAACTGTCACCTCTTGTATTCCAGTAACCGGGCATATCAGGAGTTACATTATAAGTATTATAATTATTTATATCCTGATTTTTTATCTCTTCATTATCTGAATTTTTCAACCTTCTATCAGATATTTCAGATACTTTCTCAGAAGATTTTTCTTCTAAAATTTCCAGCTTTTTTTCAGAAGATTTTTGACCTTCAGTAACAGATATTTCAGATATTTTCTCGGAAGATTTTTCTTCTAAAATTTCCGGTTTTTTATCAGAAAAATTTCCTGTATCCGGAGAATTTTCTTTTCTTCTGTCTGAAGAATCTATAGATATAATAACAGATTTATCAGGAGAATTACCATGTCTGTGAGAAAAATCTCCTGTACCGGCATAAGACCGAAAGGTCAGTAATAAAACAAAAAGAATACTTAATATATACCTCATAAGTTATAAATTCTATAAATCTTTAATATATTCCTCCAGAACCTTCAATTTTTACTTCCAGGATCAACAGCCATTACAAAATTTTTCGTAAAAAGTTAACAAAATGTTAATAAAAAAATGTTTAAAAATGTCATACCTGCTGTTATAATTCATAATAGATAAATATTTTAGGGGGGGGGAAAGATAGATGAATATAGGGAATATAAACGATAATAATATAACAAAAGCTGCTCCGAAAAAAGCAAAAGCCTCTCCAAAAGAGGAAGTAACCACACCAAAAGATCAGCTCAGTATCGGCTCAATACCTGAAAAAGAAATTACTTTTTTAAATTATATGGATGGTTCAAACAATCTGGAACCTTATATTATGCAAAATTTAATAGATATGGAAAAAGTGGGATCTTCAGAAAATATACATGTAGCAGCCCAGCTCTCACGTTTTCAGATACCGCCTCTTACAAAGTATTTCTTCGGTGAAGCATTAAAACAGGTTATTACCAGTGAAAAGTTCACAAAAGTTCTGGAAAAAGAAACTGGTGACTCTGAAGGAGTAAAACAGTTTCAGGAAATGTTTAAAGATCCGGGAGAAGCAGGAATGGTAGCTGAAAGTGTACTGGGAGGAAGTCCTCCTCTTATGCAGGGCATAACAGAACTGATCACAGGATTTGCAGGACAGATAGCTGAAGATAAGGACATGTCTGAAATGCTCACAGATGTGGCCCATCAACTTGCAGAAGAAACTTTAGACTTTGACAAAGAAACAACTAAAGGTGCTACTCTTATGGCAGGTAACAGCCAGGGAAATGAAATAAGCAGATTATCAAAACATATGGTAAATGCTATGAGTAAATTCGTAAAAGAAAAGATGACAGGTGGAAAAATAATTTACAGAGAAAGCCCCTATACAGGAGGAAGCCTCCTCAAGGCAAAAACAAAGGAAAAGAGCGAAGGAGGAGAACCTGAATGGATTGGTTCAAGAAGATATCATGTTACAAAAGGATCTGATGAAACAAAAATCAATTCCAAAGTGGTAGAAGATATGGGTTTTGTAAATATGGCAGACCCGAAGACCCTTACAGATTTCCTTGTGTGGGGTATAAAAAACTTCCCTGCTAAAAAATATGTAGTAGTATTAAGCGACCATGGTGCAGGAATTCTGGGAGGTTTTGAAGACAGAGGAGAACTTATGACCCTTCCCCTGATAAGCAAAGCTCTTGCTGCTGCAGAAAAAGAAACAGGAGTGAAACCTGATGTACTTATGTTTGACTGCTGCCTTATGGCTCAGACGGAAGTGGCCTATGAACTGAAAGACAGGGCACAGGTAATGATAGCTTCCGAGGAAACAGTCGGAGGTGCAGGTATGCCCTATATTCCCATGTTAAAAGGCATGAACAAACTGGCAGCAAAAGGAGAAGCCACTCCTGAAAATATTGCCAAACTCACTATTAAAGAATGTGAGAAAACATCGGAAGATACTACTGTAACATTTTCTGCCATTGACCTTACAAAAATGAAAGATCTTAAAACTTCTATAGATAAACTGGCAAAAGTTTTAATGGAAACAGAAACTCCTCAGGAGACAATAAAGTTCTTAATTCATAATACTACTGCCTACAGTCAGGATAGCCCTTCCGAACCTTACAGAGATTATAGAGATCTCGGACATCTGGCAGATAATATAATCAATTTTAAAGATATTACAGATCCGAAATTAAAAGAAGCTGCAGCAAATATCAAAAAAGTTCTCTCAGAAGTAATTATTGCAGAAGAACATACACAGGAAAATGAAGATTATGCTCCTTCCCAGGGTCTGACTATTTATGCCCCGAAGAGTGACAGATTTGTAAGTGATGATGTATATGAGCAGTATAAAGAAACTGCTATGTCCAAAAAGGGAGTATGGGATGAATTCCTGGAACAGCTCACAGGTATGGGCTTAGATGAAGATGATGAAGATGATGAGGAAAGAAAGAAAATAAGGAAGCCTTCTTTCATACAACTGCCTCAGAGACATTAAATCGTGAGACGTGAGACGTGAGACGTGAGACGACTAATAAAATCAGGAGATTGACCTCTCCTGATTTTATTTTCATGAAAATGTTAACAAAAATTTAATATAAAAGACTTTTAAATTACCTTTTTCATAGCTATAATTTATAATAGCAGTTTTATAAGGAACAACAAGGAGGAATTAAAGAATGAATATCAGCGGAATAAATGATAAAATAAATGTCCCTGTGACAGTAAAGAAAAACACTTCCGGCAGCGAAGAAGTTTCCACTCCAAAGGATCAGGTTACACTGGGAAGTTCAAAAGAAAAAGAAATTACCTTTTTAACCTATCTGGATGGTTCAAATAACCTTGAGCCTATGATAATGCAGAACTTGAAGGATATGGAGAAGGTAGGTTCCACTGAAAATATGAATATTGTAGCCCAGCTATCCCGTTTTCAGGTTCCCCCTCTTACAAAATATTTCTTCGGTGAGGCATTAAAACAGGTTATCAATAACGAATCCTTTGGCAAACTTCTTACAGAGGAAACAGGCGATGCGGAAGGTGTGGCTCAATTCCAGGAAATGTTTAAAGAGGGAGGAATGGCCAGCTATATGGCAGAGAACATACTTTCTTCCAGCCCGCCTCTTATGCAGGGTATGACAGAATTAATAACAGGCCTTACCACTCAGGTTCTCGGAGACAAGGACATAGTAAATATGGTGACCACCGTAGCATATCAGCTTGCTCAGAACATGTTAAAACCTGATAAGGAAGAAGCTACTTCTGTCACTATGAGCAGAGGAAAAAGTGAAAAAAATGAAGTAAACAGACTATCAACACATATGATGAATGCCATTAAGAAATTCATAAATGAAAAAATGGACAGTGATCAGATATTATTTGTAGATAAACCCTATACGGGAGGAAGTCTCTTAAAAGCAAAAGATAAGGATTTCGTTCCCAATAATGAACCGGAATGGATTGGTGCAAGGAGATATTTTGTTACAAAAAGTGATGATGAAACAAAAATAAGTTCCAGGGTAGTAGAGGATATGGAATTTGTTAATATGGGTGAACCTGCAACCCTTACTGATTTCCTTGTATGGGGTATGAAAAACTACCCTGCAAAGAAATATGTAATTCTCATGAGTGATCATGGAGCAGGCTTCGTAGGAGGTTTTGAAGACAGAGAAAAATTAATGACCCTTCCTGAAATAGGTCAGGCCCTGGCAGAAGCGGAAAAACAGACGGGAGTAAAACCTGAAGTTATCATATTTGATGCATGTCTTATGGCACAGCCTGAAGTAGCCTATGAAATGAAAGACAGAGCAAAAGCCATGATAGCCTCTGAAGAAACAGTAGGCGGCATAGGTATGCCCTATGTACCAATGCTGAATAGTATGAATAAACTTGCAGAAGAAGGGAAAGTCACAGCAGAAAATATCTCAAAAGGTATCATAGCAGAATGTGATAAAACTTCTGCAAAATCTACTACTACCTTCTCTGCCATAGATCTTACTAAAATGGACAGTGTAAGGGCATCTATCGATAATCTTGCAGAAGCTTTAATAAATACAAATACTGACAAACAGACAGTTAAAGACATACTGCATGACACTACTTCTTACAGCCAGAGATCATCTTCTGCTCCCTACAGGGATTACAGAGATTTAGGGCATCTTGCAGATAATATACTGAAGTCAAAAGAGATTGCAGATCCGAAATTAAAAGAAGCAGCAAAAGAAATTAAGAAGGTTATCTCTGAAGCTGTCATTGCAGAAGAACATATAAAAGATGACGAAGATTATGCTTCTTCACAGGGTATGGCTATTTATGCTCCCAAGAGTGACAAGTATATGAATGAAAAACTCTATAATAAATATAAAGATACTGCTATGTCCAAAGATGGTAAATGGGATGAATTTATAGAAAAACTCACAGATATAACACAGAAAATTATGAAGGAAAAGGAAAAAGGAGATAAATCCAGAAAACCAACCTTCATAGAACTGCCTGACAGACATTAATTTATAAAAAATTTTCAAACAGGGAGAGTTTCTCCCTGTTTGACTTTTAACTTGAAAATTCTTATTAAAAGTTTCAAAATGTAATCTTCCTAATAGTAAGATATAAATAAAAAATTTATAATACATGAAATAGTACATTTAAAATAAGCAGTAGAGGTGATGATAAATATGGATTTACAGGAAAAAAACAAAAAGTCTCTCAAGGATTTCAAAAAATGGTTAAGGAAAAAGAAAGAAGTGGAAGACGCAAATACTCACTTCGTTAAAGACGATGAAATAGTGGAAATATGCTCAAGGCAATATGTAAGAGTTAAATCCTCTCCTTTTGTCCGTAATTTTAACAGTAACAACTAGGTTACATCTTCATCAAAAATAAGCTTCAATGTATCACTTCAGTAATAAGAGTTAATAAAGACTCGGTGATTTTATAATGTTTAAGGTATTTAATCATAAAGGCCGGTTTATCGCCGGCCTTTATGACTTTACAGGATAAATTAATTGAATTATAATTATCCATAATAATAGTGGTGAGTAGTGTATCCATAAATTATGGGTGTTGGGTTTTAGGTTTTGGGTTTTGGGTTGTTAATCTTTTTAACCCAACACCCAACACCCAACACCCAAAACCCTTAACCCTTAAAAAATGAAAATTCCTATACTCTCCAGTTACGCGTTACGGGTAACGAAAATAATAACTTTTACATATATATAAGAAAGTTAATCTCCTTTCGGAAAGACGGTATAAACATGAATGAAACCTTTTAACATACTATTAATAGAAGCAGTAGTACCGGAAAGAAGCAGAACTTCTATAGAACTTGCCCATCCCGTAGGTCCTATGTATCTGGCATCCTGCCTTCGTGAAGATAACAGAAACAGATATATAGAGATATTCGACACAAAGTTATCTGCTGATGTGGCAGGAGATATGAGGAAATATATGAGAAAAGTAAAACCTGATCTGGTTGGGATTAAATCCTATTCAAGAGATGCAGATCTTCTGGAACTGATTGTAAGGCTCATAAAAAGAATAAATGAAAAATGTATCATTGTAGCAGGAGGACCCTATGCAAATGCAAAGGGAGAAGAATTACTGAAAAACCACTTTATAGATTTTTCAGTCCTCCATGAAGGGGAATTAACCTTTTTAGAGCTTGTGAATATGCTGGAAAGAAAAGAAGAAACAGATAATATTAAAGGAATCATTTATAGAAAAAAAGGCCGTATAATAAAGACTCAACCCAGGGATTTTATTCTGGATCTGGATAAAATTCCCTTTCCCGCCTATGACATGACAGATGATCCCAGATATAACCAGAGATATTATAAATATCTGGATAAAGACAAAAGATATCCTGATGCAGTGCAGGTAAGGCCTAAAGCTATGACTATATTCACCTCCAGAGGATGTCCCTATAACTGTATATACTGTCACAATATATTCGGGAAACATTTTCGTGGAAGGTCAGCAGGCCATGTATGGGAAGAAATGAAGATTTTATATAATGATTACGGAGTAAAACAGTTTTTCATATGGGATGATATTTTTAATATTGATAAGGAAAGAGCCGTTAAAATATGTAACTTTATAATAGAAAGCGGTTATGATATAAAACTCGCCTTCCCCAACGGTCTGCGAGGTGATCTTATGGACAGAGACCTTATATTTAAACTCAAAGAAGCAGGCACATTTTTTATAACCTATGCCATAGAAACAGGCTCTCAGAGGCTCCAGAAATTTATAAAAAAGAATATGAATCTGGAAAAATTAAAAGAAATAATCACTATAACTTCTAAAGAAGCAGGCATAGTAACACAGGGTTTCTTTATGTTCGGCTTCCCAACAGAAACAAGAGAAGAACTCTATATGACCATAGATTATGCAGTAAAATCAGACCTGGATTTCACTTCAATGTTCATAGTAAATCCCTTTGAAGGAACAGAACTTTTTGATATGTCAGTCCATCATACAGGTCTTAAAGAATATAGATTTGATTATTATAATGTAAATTACAGTCTTGCAGAGGTTTCTATTGAGGAATTAAAACAGATCCATAAAGAAGGACAGGTAAAATTTCACACACCTGAAAGGGTGGAAAGGGCATGGAAAAAGGTCAGGTACTACAGGGAGCACTAAGGGGTTGTCGAGAAATAACCTCATCATATTTACATTCTATATCGTGACGCGTAACGCGTAACGCGTGACGCAAGTATGATAACCGTTCTAATAATTTGCCAGGGTTATTTTCTTACAGTCTCTAACATCAAAAACGAAGCAATCCCATGGTAATGGGATTGCTTCGTCTCTGCGCTCACCGCAATGATAGAGTCAGTTACATCATTAACCCTTATTTCCGGAAACATAATTATAAACAAGGTAACCGGCTCCTGCTGCAAGGGCAGTTATAATAACTCCGCTCAGGACAGGGTTTCCTTTTATTAATTCCGAAACCTCTCCGAGACCTTTCCTGGCACCGGCACAGGCACTGTCAAAAGCAAGTCCTGCATAAAATGCCGTCTTTTCAGGGACTCCCGCTTTTTCCAGGAGAACACCTGTAGTCACACCTGCGCCCAGTATGACTGCTGCCGTAACTCCGGGATGAGAGAGCATAAAGTTCTTTACATCAGTGGCAACATCACCTGCAGCTTTTCCTGCAGTTTTTGCATATTCACTCACTGTATCAAAGAATTTTTTTGCCACCCCTTTAGATGCTTCAGCGGGATTTCCCGCAGTTGATGAAGAAACCTCTTTTTCAAGATTATCAAGGGACTGAGAAAGTTTTTGTTTCTGAGGCGTATCTGCCACAGGAGGTTTGAAGGCAGGTGAAGTAAGGGCCAGATTGACAAGATAGGCCAGACCTCCTGCCAGACCGACTCCTATGCCTGCTGCTATAAAAGGATGATCTTTAATTTTCTGGCCTATGGCGCTGAGACTGCCTTCTGCGCCGCTCAGGAGATTGCCGGGAATATTATAGTGCTGAAGTAATGCTCCCACAGTAATTCCTGCTCCGAGAAGGACTGTAATAGAAACGGCAGGATGAGAAACAGCATATTTTTCCACATCTTTAGTTACATCTTCCACTTTTTTACCTGTACTATGTGCATATTCCTGAATACTGGAAAGCAGATTTTTTGTAACGCCTGAGGCCTCTTTCTGAATATCACCGGATTTACTTCCTTCTATGGCTTTTTCTGCACTCTGAAAAACCTGATCCATTTTCTGATTGCCCCCTGTGAGGCCGCCTAAAAGGTCGCCGAGGCCTTTGGTTTTAGCAAAATTTGCCAGAGCATTTATATCAGAAAGAGAGGGACCGTTACTTCCCTTTGTAACACTATCCTTTACTTCCTGAGAAGCTTCTTTAGTTTCTGCCGGTTTAAATTGCTGTTGAATTTTACCGAGCAATGTGTTTTTAATTAGATCTGACAATTTTATAACCTCCTCTTATAAATTTGCTGATTTTACTTTTTTATAATAGCAAATTTTTATGGTATGATCTATTGTTATATGTTAAAATTTTGTTAAATTTATAAAACAATGAGTAATTAGTATTGTCTGAAAAAGTAAAACTTCTTTTTTTATCTAAGTAAAAGGAGTTTTTTAAGTCAAAGTTGAACTATGGCCAGAATAGATTTTATAGAGGAGAGGTTAAATGAAAAAATATCTGTTACTTACAATAACCATGTTATTTATTATAATCTTATCAGGCTGTGGTATCTTATTTACCGCTCTTATACAGGCTCTTATAGGCTCCCATGCAGGATTTATTTTTATCCCTGCAGCTATTGCAGCAAAAGAAAACGGGCAGAAATATGGTATGGTTGTCCTTACAGAGAACCTTCCCCCGGAAAATTACAAACCGGCTGCAGGAGCAACTGTTTATATAGAAGGAACTACCCTGACGGCGAAAACAGGAGATGACGGCTTTTTTAAATTAACAGATATACCTGCAGGTATAACAACCCTGAAGGTAGAATATCCGGATTTTTTACCTTTTGAAGAGAAAATAGTAGTAACTGATCCCAATGCAGGTATTACAACATTTAATACCCTGAAGATTATACCGGAACAGGTTCTCATGCCTGTAGGAGTAGGAGGAACAGTAGAATTTACCGCCTATGGAGAAACACAGGGAAACATTCCCGTTATACCTGACACAAACTGGGCAGTCGTAAATGACATAGGCACAATAGATAAATACGGTATTTTCACTGCTAAAAAGTCAGGAACAGGCCTTATTATAGCTACATCCGGTTCTAAAAGAGCGGAAGTAACCGTTACAGTGGTGGAGAAAGTTGGAACCATTAAAGGACATGTAAAATATAACGGCAATTCAGTTACTGATGCTCAGATAAAAGTAAATGGTACAAATCAATATACCATGACAGACAGTAATGGTAATTATATACTCCCCGGCATACCTGCCACAGATGTTACAGTTACGGCAACTTCCTCGTCTACAGGTAAAAAAGGTTCTCTTAATGTAACAGTTCCTGCAGGAGGAGAGATAACCCTTGATATAAACCTTGAAGATATAACTCCTTTCCCTGATCCTCTCACACCGACTCCGACAGGTACTCCCGTCATGCCAGTAGGAAATATTCAGGGAAAACTCCTGGAATATGATGGTACTACCCCTGTAGTCAATGGTTATATACTTTTTTACAGTTACCTCTACCCTGCCATGAAAGAAAGTAAAGCAAATCCCAATGCCATAACATCATCCGACAGCAGCGGCAATTATACCTTCAGTAATATCCCCCAGGGATCAGGTCTTATTGAGTGCTGGAGGAGTGAAAGTGATTATACAGCAGATCCGAACAATCCTTTTGCAAAGACAGATGTAAATGTTGTCAACGGAACTACTGTAGTTGATATAAAATCTCTTTATGCCCCCACACCTACTGTGACACCTGAGGCAACTGCCACACCTACTCCAACACCTGGCTACTGGGGGGCAAATATTAAAGTAAGTGATGTTTCAAATGTACCTATAGGAGCTTTCCCACGAATAGCTGTAGATACATCGGGCAATGCCTATGCGGTGTGGGCTGATAACAGGAATGGTAATATGGATATTTATTTTTCCTATAAACCTTCAGGAGGAACATGGGGTGCCAATGTAAGAGTCGATAATGACTCAACCGGGAACGATGCAAAGGAACCTGATATAGCAGTAGACGTCGGAGGCAATGCATGTGCCGTATGGGTAGATCACAGAGATGGTGCTCTGAGTCCCCATATATACTTTGCCAGAAGGCCGGCAGGAGGAATATGGCAGGATCATATGAAGGTTGATGATAATACAACACCGGTTATTGTCAGGAATCCTGCTATAGCAGTTTCTGCCACGGGAGTTCCCTATGTAATATGGGTGGATACAAGAAATACAGATCCTAAAATTTATTTTGCTTATTATAACTCAGGCATGTGGAATGGAAATTATGCCATAAGTACCGGAGGGGTCTTTGCAAGCTCTCCGGACATAGCAGCAGATGCTTCAGGCAATCTTTATGCAGTATGGTCAGATAGAAGAAATGGTAACAACGACATTTACGCATCCTATAGACCTGATCCTTCAGTATGGGGAGCGAATGTAAGAATAGATAATGATACAACAGGAAGTAATGCTGTATCTCCGAGAGTGGCAGTAGACTCATCCGGTAATGCCTATGCAATATGGCAGGATTATAGAAATGGCAATCCCAATATTTATTTTTCTTATACTTCAGGAGGATTATGGCAGACAACAAATCAAAGGGTAGATGATTCTACCGCCACAATGGTGGGATTACCTGATATAGGAGTGGATTCTACGGGGAATGCCTATGCAGTATGGTCTGACAGGAGAAACGGGAACTGGGATATTTATTCTTCCTTCAGATCTGCAGGAGGATCATGGGGGGCAAATGCAAAAGTAGATGATGCTCCCGGAACGACCGATGTAAAAGAACCTGCCATAGGGGTCAATCCTTCGGGAAAGGCCCAGGCAATATGGGAGGATCAGAGAAATGGAGGTAATGAGATTTATTCTTCTGAAAGTAGATAGATTTTAATGAATGATGAGAGGTGAGAGTCGTAGCTTTCACCTTTTACTTTGAATGTGAATAAAGAATTTGAATTTACCATATATTTCTGTTATAATTCAAATTCAAGTTATTGTTAAAGGAGACACATATAATGAAACAGCCAAGAAAAGATAATGTTATAGATGATTATCACGGCACAGAAGTAGCCGACCCTTACAGATGGATGGAAGATCCTCAGCTGCCTGAAACGGTGGAATGGGTAAATGAACAGAACAGCATAACCTTTAAATATTTAGAAAACATACCGGCCCATGAAAAAATAAGGGAAAGAATCAAAGAATTATGGAATTACCCTAAATATTCAGTGCCAAAGAAAAAAGGAAAATACTTTTTCTATTCAAAAAATGACGGACTTCAGAACCAGCCTGTCCTTTACAAACAGGAAGGATTTGAAGGTCTTCCCTCTCTTCTTCTGGACCCGAATAAATTGAGCGAAGACGGCACAGTATCACCCGGTTTTCAATGTTACACAGAAGACGGATCTCTCCTTGCTTACAGTATATCCAGAAGCGGAAGTGACTGGCAGGAAATAAAAATAAAAGATGTAGAAACATGTGACGATTACCCTGAAATACTTAAATGGGCGAGATTCAGCGGAGTGGCATGGATGCCTGATAAAAGTGGTTTTTTCTACAGCAGAAATCCAGAACCTGGAACAGTTCCTTCCGGAGATGAATTTTTCTACAATCGTGTTTACTGGCATAAACTGGGCACTGTTCAGGAAGAAGATCTTCTCATCTATGAAAGACCTGATATGAAAGAATGGAGTTTTTCTCCTGCAGTTACAGATGATAATAAATATCTTCTACTCTATATTTCCCATGGATGTATAGAAAAAAACCGCCTTTATTACAGGGAACTCGACAGTAAAGAGCCATTTATAAAACTTATCGATGAACCTGATGCAAAATATCATCCCCTTGATAATATTGAAAATATCTTCTATTTTCATACAGATTTAAAGGCGCCGAAAGGACGTATTATTGCTGTTGATATAAATCATCCTGATAGGGAAAACTGGAAGGAAATAGTACCTGAAGGGAACGATACAATAGAATTTGTCACCATGATTAACAATCAGTTTGTAATCTGTTATCTTCAGGATGCCAGTAATAAACTGAAAATCTTTAATAATGACGGTTCTTTTGACAGAGACATAGAATTGCCTGATATCGGCACAGTGATGATTGATTTTTCCGCTATTCCGGGAAGAAGAGATGATACGGAAATGTTCTTTCCTTTCCAGTCATTTCTCCGTCCTACCTGTATATATCACTATGATTTTAAAACAGGACAGAGAAGGGAATTTCTTACTTCAAAAGTCAATTTTGATCCGTCTAACTATGTAGCAAAACAGGTTTTCTACAGTTCAAAAGACGGTACAAAAATTCCTATGTTCCTGATCCATAAAAAAGATCTTATCATGGACGGAAACAACCCTGTCCTCATGGGTGGCTACGGAGGCTTCAATATCAGTCTTACCCCCGGGTTCAATGTGACAAGACTCGTATGGATGGAACATGGAGGTATATCTGCCTTAGTAAATCTCCGGGGCGGTGGAGAATATGGAGAAGAATGGCATAAAGCAGGTATGCTTGAGAAAAAACAGAATGTTTTCGATGATTTCATCTCTGCAGCAGAATATCTCATAGAAAATAAATATACAAACCCAAAAAAAATTGCCATAGCAGGAGGAAGTAACGGAGGACTCCTTGTATCTGCCTGTATGGTTCAGAGACCTTCCCTCTTCGGTGCTATCATATGCAGTGTTCCCCTTACTGATATGCTCAGATATCATAAATTCACAGTAGGACATAAATGGATTGTAGAATATGGTAATCCTGAGGAAAATCCTGAAGATTTTAAATTTATCTATGAATATTCCCCTCTTCATAATATAAAAGAAGGAGTAGAATATCCGCCAATCCTTATTGTAACGGCAGACACTGATGACAGGGTTGTGCCGAGTCATGCGAAAAAATTCATGGCCACCCTTCAGGAAAAATCTAATGGTAAAGCCAGGGCTTTTATAAGGATAGAGACAAAAGCAGGACATGGTCAGGGAAAACCAACATCGAAGATTATTGATGAACAGTCTGATATTTTTGCTTTTTTGTTTGACACTTTTAATATAAAATGGTAAGTTTCAGAAAAAACTTTTTCAAAGTAATATAAAATCTTGACTTTAAATTTTTTTTGATTTAGAATCTTTCGAAGCGTTAATGCTAAAATAAGCGATCAGCTATGAGCTATCAACTATCAGCTGAAGCCCATCTGGTAAAGGCTTAAATAATATAAAATTTAGGAGGACTTGACAGTGAAGACATTCGGATTCAGAGGCAGAGATTTCATCGATGCAGAGCTTGACTACACAGTTGAAGAATGGGAGACTCTAATAGAGGTATCTCTGGAACTTAAAAAAAGATTTCTCATGGGTGAGGATATCGGCCATATCCTTAAAAACAAAAGTCTCTTTATGATTTTCTACAATCAGTCTCTCAGAACAAGAAACTCTTTTGAAACAGGTATAACCCATCTAGGAGGTCATGCAAACAACCTGGAACCGGGCAAAATCTATACACCTGCCCTTGAAGGTGAAGAAGAAGCCTATTCCACTGAAAGAGTATCAGATGTAGCCAATGTACTCTCCAGAATGGGTCATGCAATATCTATAAGAGCCTATGGAGATCCTGTAAAATGGGTCTATGGAAAATCAAATAGAGTCATGAAGGAATTTGCAAAATACTCTGATATACCAGTTATCAATATGGAATGTGATAAATTCCATCCAACACAGGCATTGGCCGATTTAGTAACAATAAAAGAAAAATTCGGACAGTTTAAAGGTGTAAAATACACCTATACCTATGCTTATTCCGCTTCCACTCACAAACCGAGAGCAGTACCTCAGTCCCTTATACTTGCTCCCGTAAAGATGGGAATGGATGTTACTTTCGGGTATCCGAAAGGCTTTGAACTTGACCCGAAAGTAATAGATCAGTGTAAGAAATGGGCAGAAGCAAATGGATCAAAATTCAATATTACTCATGATATGAAAGAAGCCTTTGAGGGAGCAGATGTAGTATATCCAAAGGCATGGTGTCCCGTATCCATGCTGTCTTTCCCTGAAGAAGGTAAAGTATCGGATCATGTAAAAGCACAGAAAGAAGTAGATAAATGCAAGAAATGGATCTGTGACAAAAAGATGTTATCCTATGCATCCAAAGATGCCTATTATATGCATTGCCTCCCTGCCGACAGAGGCATGGAAGTTTCCAATGAAGTTATAGATGGTCCTCAGTCCATAGTATTTGACGAAGCAGAGAACCGCATGCACACCATTATGGCTATTATGGCTTTAACAATGGGCAGCAGAATGTAATATAACAGGGATAATGAGTCAGGAGTCAGAAGTCTGGAAATTCTTCAGACTTCTGATTTTTTTATTCTGAAAATTTCACATCTCAGGCAGGATATTCCCTTTAAAAATTTGAACTATCACTTATTCACATAAGGAGGAATATTTATATGGAAGAAAAAGTCAGTAAAGCAGAAAGAAAAAAACAATTCAGAAGTACATCTGATATTGAAATAAAAAACCTCTATGAACCCTTCGATATAGATTACTTGAATGAACTCGGTTTCCCCGGAGAATACCCTTTTACCAGAGGCATTTATCCCGGTATGTACAGAAGTCGATTATGGACAATGAGACAATATGCAGGATTTGCTACAGCAGAGGAATCAAACAGAAGATACAGATATCTTCTGGAACAGGGACAGACAGGCCTTTCTGTGGCTTTTGATCTCCCCACTCAGATGGGATATGACTCGGACCATCCTCTCTGTCAGGGAGAGGTAGGTAAAGTGGGAGTTCCAATAGACAGTTTGAAAGATATGGAAATACTTTTCGAGCATATTCCCCTTGACAGGGTTTCAACCTCTATGACCATAAATGCCCCTGCGGCTATTCTCCTTGCCATGTACATAGCAGTCGCGGAAAAACAGCATGTTCCTCTCTCATCTGTATCAGGAACAATTCAAAATGATGTTTTAAAAGAATATGTTGCAAGGGGTACCTATATATACCCCCCTGTGGCTTCAATGAGAATTATATGTGATATATTCAAATTTGCGTCAGAACATCTTCCAAGATTTAACACAATCTCTATCAGCGGTTATCATATGAGAGAAGCAGGAAGTACAGCAGTTCAGGAAGTGGCTTTTACCTTCGCCAATGCTATAAGTTATATAGAGGCAGCCCTTAAGACAGGATTGAATATTGACGATTTTGCGAAGAGACTGTCCTTCTTTTTTGCAGTTCATAATGATTTTTTTGAAGAGATTGCAAAATTTCGGGCAGCAAGAAGACTGTGGGCAAAAATAATGAAAGAAAGATTTAAAGCAAAAAATCCTCATTCCCTGATGTTAAGGTTCCATACCCAGACAGGAGGTTCAACTCTTACTGCACAGCAGCCTTATAATAATATAATAAGAGTCACCCTTCAGGCCCTGGCAGCAATTCTTGGCGGAACTCAATCACTTCATACAAATTCCTATGATGAAGCACTTCAGCTTCCTACAGAAGAATCTGTAATGATTGCTCTTCGTACACAGCAGTTAATTGCAAATGAATCAGGAGTGACAGACACGATTGATCCTCTGGGCGGTTCATATTATATTGAAACCTTAACAGATGAAATAGAAAAAAGATCTATAGAATATATTCAAAAAATCGATGACCTGGGAGGATCAGTGAAAGCAATCGAAACAGGATATTTTAATAGAGAAATAGGTAACAGTGCCTATAAATTTCAATGTGAAATAGAAGAGAAGGAAAGATTGATTGTAGGAGTAAACTCTTATGAAATAGAAGAAAAACCTTTCCCGTCTCATGCAATATCAGATGAAGGTGAACAATTACAACTGGAAAAACTGAAGCAACTGAAAGAAGAACGTAATAATCTTAAGGTTAAAAACTCTTTAAAATTACTTAAAGAGAAAGCTGCAGGGAATGAAAACCTTATGCCTTACATTCTGGAATCGGTTAAAAATTATGCCACTCTTGGAGAAATCTGTGATGTTTTAAGAGAAGTTTTCGGAGAATATCGTCCCGCCTTTGATATGTTTTAGTGAGGTGAATATTTATGAAAAAAGTTAAAATTCTGATTGCCAAACCGGGTCTTGACGGTCATGACAGAGGTGCCAAGGTTGTATGTCGTGCTTTAAGAGACTCAGGGTTTAATGTAATATATACAGGTATAAGACAGACACCTGAACAGATTGTACAGGTTGCCATAGATGAAGATGTAGATCTTATAGGATTATCATCTCTTTCCGGAGCTCATATGAAATCATTCAGAAGAGTTCAGGAGCTTTTAAAAGAAAAAGAAGCAGGTGATATTAAAGTAATAGGTGGAGGAGTTATTCCACAGGAAGATATTGACAGATTAAAGAAAGATGGAATTTCGGAAATATTTACCCCTGGAACTTCTTTACATGCCATGGTTGAATGGGTGAATAATTCAGTGAAATGAAATATTTCGTTTCACCTTTCACGATTAGTATTTTACGAATAAATTGCGAGGTGTAATAATAATGAGATCCCCTCTTGAAGGTATAAGGGTTCTTGATTTTTCCCGTCTCATAGCAGGCCCTTACTGCACAATGCTTCTCGGTGATATGGGAGCTGAAGTAATAAAGGTTGAACAACCGGTTAAAGGTGATGACTCAAGGGCTTTTGGCCCGCCATTCATGAACGGTGAAAGTGTTTATTTTTTCAGTTTCAATAGAAACAAAAAGAGTATTACAGTAAATTTGAAATCAGAAAAAGGTAAGGAAATTATAAAAGAGTTAATTAAAAAATCAGATGTTCTGGTGGAAAATTTCAGGCCGGGATATATGGAAAAAATTGGTCTCGGATTTGAAGATGTTCGAAAACTTAATCCATCTCTTATCTATACATCTGTCTCAGGTTACGGCCATACAGGGCCGGACAAATTCCGTCCCGGTTATGATGTGGTAGCCCAGGGTATGGGAGGACTTATGAGCCTGACAGGAGACCCCGATGGCCCTCCATATAAAGTGGGAACATCAATTGCGGATATTATGGGTGCCATTAATGCTTTTCAGGGAGTCCTCCTGGCTTTGATTGCAAGGCAGAGGGATGGTAAAGGACAGAGTGTGGATGTATCACTTCTTGACGGACAGGTTTCACTTCTAACTTACCAGGCAGGTATTTATTTTTCCACAGGGAAATCTCCGACCCGTAAAGGGAATCAGCATCCCACTATATCTCCCTATGAGACATTTAAAGCATCTGATGAATATATAAATATAGGTGTGGGGAATGATAAATTCTGGCATGTCTTCTGTGATCTTATCGGCCTTGAGGACATAGAGTATGATCAGAGATTTGCAACTAACCCTAAAAGAGTAGAAAACAGGGATGAATTATTTCCTGTTATACAAAAGATTATTCAGGGAAAAAAAGCCGAAGAATGGCTTGAAATTTTCGATAAACATAATATTCCTGCCGGCCCCATACTTTCCGTAGATAAAGTTTTAACCCATCCACAGGTACTGGCCAGGGATATGGTTGTAGAAATTAATCATCCGAAAGCGGGAAATATAAAACTCACAGGTATTCCTGTGAAATTATCTGATACTCCCGGGTCTGTTAAATTGCCTCCTCCTCTTTTAGGAGAACATAATGAAGAGATATTTTCTACTATTCTTGGTTACAGTAAAGATGAGGTTAAAAAGTTGAATGAGAAAGGAATTATTTAGGAGTGACAATTAAATAAAGGATTTTTGTCATTCCCGCGCACGCGGGAATCCACTGGAATATCGCAGAAAAGCTTATAGATCCCCGCTTTCGCGGGGATGACAGATAACTAATGCGTAAGTCCTGTTTTATGTTTTTTTCGGGCTTTACAATCTCATAGCCGAAATATACAACTCCTTCACTTCTTTTATCACAAGATAATTTTTACAAATCATTGACAATTTATTCAAACTATGTTATTATTGTGTTAAAGGAAATAAGAGAGGTAAAAAAATAAACTCAGGTACGAAAATATCAAATAAGGGAGGATAAGTGAGATGATAAAGCAACAGGAAGAAACAACATGGGAAGATGCAGGTAATAAGACTGACGACATAATACATGAAGCAGGCAGAAGGGGTAAGGCTGTAGTCGATGCAGGACTCGGGAAAACCCATACGGCTGAGGACATAGTCCATGAAACACGCAGAAGGGGTAAGGCTGTAGTCGATGCAGGACTCGGAAAAACCCATACTGCCGGGGACATAGTCCATGAAGCAGGCAGAAGAGGTAAAGCTGTAGTCGATGCAGGACTCGGAAAAAACCATACAACCGAAAACATAATACATGAAGCAGGCAGAAGAAGTAAAGCTGTAGTCGATGCAGGACTAGGGAAAACTCATACTGCCGGGGACATAGTCCATGAAGCAGGCAGAAGAGTTAAGGCAGTAGTTAATGCAGGACTCGGAAAAACCTGAGTTTTAATCAGGTTTCATGAAGGGTGAAGCGAATTGCTTCACCCTTCACTATTCACGACTTAAATCATTGTCTTTTCTACAATTCCCATGGTTTCATCAAGGGTCTTACAGATGAAATCTGCATCCTCCTTTGTAATACACATAGGAGGTTTTATACGTATAACATTTCCTGCCATAGCACCTTTACCTATAAAGAGACCACGGTCCTTACACAGATCCATCATGGCAAGCAGTTCTTTTGCGGCAGGTTCTTTAGTCTTTCTATCCCTTACCAGTTCAATACCGAGCATTAACCCCATACCTCTTACTTCACCGATGATTTTATGTTTTTCCTGAAGTTCCAGGAATTTTTCTTTAAGATAACCACCGATTAGCTTTGCATTGCCCGGGTAATCATATTTCTGGAGTGTTTCAATTACCAGTCTTGCCTGGGTTGTAGACACAGGGTTTCCTCCATAGGTGGAGAAATGTATGAGACCTCTGTGGGATTCGGCAATCTCAGGAGTTGTTGTTATTGCTCCGATAGGTATGCCATTACCCATACCTTTTGCCATAGTCATCATATCGGGAATAACTCCCCAGTTCTCTATGCCCCACCATTTATCTCCTGTGCGGCCAAAACCTGTCTGTACTTCATCTGCTATGAAAAGTCCTCCGTATTTGTGGATTATATCAGTCACAATCTTGAAATATTCTTTAGGCGGAGTAATTACACCGCCAAAGCCCTGAATTGGTTCTGCAATCATACCGGCAATTTTTCCGGAAGTAGAACATTTAATAATTTCTTCTATATCACAGGCACACTTCATATCACATGCAGGGTAGGTAAGTCCCATAGGACATCGGTAACAGTATGCAGCAGGAGCATGGTTTACTCCAAATACATAGGGAACAGAATGGCGCCACTGGCTCTGTCCTGTTAAAGTCATTGAAAGGAGAGTTCTTCCATGAAAGGCATGACGGAGAGCAATAAATTCATGTCTTTTAGTATAACTCTTTGTTATTACTCCCGCCATTTCAGTCGCTTCTGTTCCTGAATTGGTAAAAAAGGATTTCTGTAATGTTCCCGGCATAATGGAAGCCAGTTTTTCAGCCAGATTTACCAGGGATTCCGTATAATATAAAGTAGTTATATGCTGGAGTGTTCCATTCTGTTCCTGAACCCCTTTAACAATATCAGGATGACAGTGTCCCACAGATATTGTCACAACAGCTCCGAAGCCGTCCAGATATTTCTTCCCCTTATCATCATAGAGATACTGCATCTCTCCTTTTACTATATGTATGGGTTCACTAAAATAGGTATTATAGGCAGGTACTAAAAATTTCTCCCTTTTTTCTCTGATTTCATCAACTGTTAAAAATCTGTGCATAATATTCCTCCTTATTTTAATCGTAATGCGTGACGCGTGACGCGTGATGCGTATCAACAATCTTACGCATTACGCATTACGCATTACGCATCACGTCTTATCTAAACTTTTCCTCCCGGTTTTCTTGGAATAAATTTTCCTCTACCGGTTTTACCGGTAAATTTTCCTTCTTTTGCTACAATTTCACCACGGGAGATGGTAATTTCTGGATAGCCTGTTAATTTCATCCCCTGAAATGGTGACCAGTCACAGTTTGTAGCAAGATTTTTATAGTCAATCGTAACCTTTTTCTTGGGATCAAAAATTACAAGGTCTGCATCACTTCCTGCTTTTATTGCACCTTTCTGAGGATAAAGGCCGAATATTTTAGCAGGATTGGTCGATATAAGGGCAACAAATTTGTTCAGACTGAGCTTATGTTTCCCTACAAGATGGGTATACATCGAAGGTACCAGTGTTTCAAGGCCCGGCATTCCATAGGGTATTTTTGTAAAATCTCCATTCCACATATCCTTCTGTGCTTTTGTAAAGGTGCAGGTATCTGTTGAAAGGACATCGATGGTGCCGGCTTTTATTTCCTCAAGAAGGCCTTCTTTATCATGACGTTGTTTTATCTGAGGACAGGTAGCATAAAGATGGCCGTCTTCCTTTTTAAATACATCATCTGTGAGAAGTAAATACTGAGGGCAGGTTTCACCCCATATATTTACACCTTCCCCCCTGGCTTTTCTCAGAATTTCTGCTCCTTCGGAACTGGACATATGAACTATATATACCCTTCCTCCTGTGACTTTCGCCCAGGTGGCCGCTCTCTGAATTGCTTCATATTCGGTAAAGCATGGCCTCGATAAAGAATGACAGTAAGCACCGTGCTTTTTCATTAATTCTTCTGTATGATACCTCTCCATCAATAAATCCAGAACAAAAGCACTTTCCGCATGAAGCATAATTATTGCCCCTGTTTTTTTAGTCTCTTCCAGGGCGGAAAATAGTATTCCGTCATCAGCCATCCATCCCTCTTTTCTATAAATCATAAACATCTTAAATGAGGGAATCCCGTTTTTTGTATAGTAATTCATTTCTTCTTTAGTTTTTTCATTCCAGTCAGTTATGCCGCCATGAAGGGAATAGTCTATTGCCACTTTACCATCGGCATCTTTCATTCTCCCTTCCACTGCTTCTTTCAGTGTATGACCCTTCTGCTGAATTGCATAATCGATAATAGTTGTCACACCGCCGCAGGCAGCAGCAGATGTAGCAGTATCCCAGTTTTCTGAATAGGAGTTGCAAAAATAGAGATTGAGATGGACATGCATATCAATACCGCCGGGAAAAATATATTTTCCTTTTGCATCAATTACCTGAGAGCCACTGGTATTGAGGTTTTTTCCAACCTTCCCTATTTTCTCTCCTTCTATAAGTACATCAGCCGAAATGGTTTTCTCTGCAGTTACAACCTGTCCGTTTTTAATAATAATCATACCATTAACCTCCCAGCAAGACTTTTACGGCAACTGTTTTACCAGGTCACCATATGTTTCAGGTCGTCTGTCACGATAGAAAGCCCAGGTGTTTCTTATCTCATAAATCTCTTCTAAATCTAAATCCGCTACTACTACTTCGTCTTTATCTTCTGAACCCTGGGCAATGATTTTTCCTTTAGGACTGCAGAAATAAGATGAACCGTAGAATTTCCCAGTGTTCCATGGTTCTTCCATACCGACTCTGTTTACTGCTCCCACAAAATATCCGTTTGCCACTGCATGAGCCGGCTGCTCTAATTCCCATAAATACCTTGAAACTCCAAGTGTTGTTGCAGAAGGATTGAATAATATTTCCGCTCCATGAAGGCCGAGAATTCTTGCTCCGTCAGGGAAATGTCTGTCATAACATATATAGGGTGCCACTTTAGCATAGGCAGTTTTAAATACAGGATAATCAGTATTTCCCGGCTTGAAATAATATTTCTCGTAAAAACCGGGGCTTACATATGGTATATGCATTTTTCTCGTAGTGCCAAGTAATTTTCCGTCTGCATCAATTACTGCAGCCGAATTATAGTAGACTCCATCCATTACATATTCATAAATGGGAACTATAATAACCATGGAATATTTTTTGGCCCATCTGGAAACTTCGTCAGTAGTAGGTCCCGGTATAGGTTCTGCAGCAGAAAACCATCTCATATGATGTTCGGCACAGAAATAGGGGGTATTAAAAATCTCCTGGTAACATAAGATCTGAACACCTTTCTTTGCAGCTTCCCTGGTCATTTTCTCATGTTTTTTCAGATTGGCATCCAGAATCTTCTTTACCTCTTTTTTCATGTCATCTTTTGACATCTTCTCAGTGTCTTTTGTCGGGGCAATTACATTACTTGCCTGGACAAGTCCGGCTTTTACAATTCTACTCATAAGTTCCTCCTTTTTATTTAGTCGTGAAAGGTGAGTCGTGAAACGTGAAACGGTTTAAACTGTTTCTTTTCACTTTTCACGAATTTAATTATTTCTTTCCTGAAACACAATAAACAAAGTGACTAACTATTTATTTTACAATCCCAGTTCCAGTAACTTTTCTTTTTCCGGTATTCCCTGTTCATCCCAGCTGCGAAGTTCATAAAGTTCTTTTACCATACTTTCTACAGGTGGAACCATTCCTTTTGCACTTCCGTCAGGTTTCCCTTCCAGAAGCCTTGGAGGTAATATATCATCCTTTTTGGAAATACCAAGTTTTACATCAATCATTCTTTTAAGATTGACAAGCCTCTCCCCTGTTTTCATTAATTCTTCCATATCCATGTCCCATCCGCAGATCTTATTTATCCACTGTGAAACCATTTTTGGGCCGCATCTTGCACAGAATAAAAATTTACACAGGCCAAGGGGATTGAAAACACTTAAAAAATTCTGATATTCATAACAGATTTTCGATTTACCATCTGGGTTGAAACGATCCCATGTTTTCCAGAACTCAGTAGTATATCCTAAATCATCACATGGCAGGCCTCTATCATAAAAATATGTGAGACCCTCAAGATGACACCCTCCTCTTACTGCTGTCGCATAGCTTGGAGCCATTGAGAAATGTCCTCTCGGATCATGGGCAGGATATTCGAGTCCTTTTGTATGAACTGCAAAGGCAGAACTTCCTTTTCCGATTTTTTCCGATGCTCTCTTTACTCCGTCAGAAAGATATTCTCCACCGAAGCCCTCTCTTTTTGCCATCTGATGTATCAAAGTAATCATTGCATTGGCGTCTCCCCATTTTATTTCGAGTCCCCCTGTATCGGATTTTGTAATAAGCCCCCTGTCATAACACTCCATAGCAAATCCAAGAACTACGCCTGTTGAAATTGTATCAAGGGAATATCTGTTACAGAGTTCATTGCATTTCGCAAGTAAATTTAAATCACTGTTAAGACAGTTTGCACCGAGCATTCCCACTGTTTCATACTCAGGACCATGAGAGACGGGAACTGAGCCGTAAGGACTGTCTTTAATCTCAACAAGTTTTGCACATCCTATGGGGCAGCCGAAGCAGTGATAATCCTTAACCTTTATTTTTTCTTTTATAGCCTGGCCTGATATCTTCTGAATTTCCTCTTTCCATGCACCAAGCTGAAAATTCTTTATGGGGAGATCGCCGAACATCTCAACAGCAGGGGCACCTCCCGGAGTGCCGTAATCACTCAGACCCTTTGCAAATTCTTTTATCCCGGGGAAATCATCTTTAAATAAATTCTTAAGTCCGTCTCTATCAAAAAGAGGAACCCTTTTCTTCCCTCTTACAACTATGGCCTTCAGATTTTTACTCCCCCATACTGCCCCCTGCCCTCCTCTTGCTGCCATTCTGCATATAGTTCCATCGAAGGCAATACCTGAAATAAATGATAAATTTTCTGCAGCAAGGCCGATAGCAGCAACCTTTGCATCCTTATCTGTTTCATTTTTCAGTATGTCACTTACTTCATAGGTATCTTTACCCCATATAAAAGCTGCATCACGTATTTCCTTTATACCGTTATTTATGAAGAGATATACAGGTCTGTCTGCTTTTCCTTTAATAATTAATCCGTCATAACCGGTAGATTTTAACTCATTAGGAAAATGTCCTCCCACTGTTGCTTCATTCCATATACCTGTAAGAGGGGATTTTCCGCATACACTCAGTTTGCATCCTGTAGGTGCAGTTGTTCCTGTAAGAAGTCCGCAGAGAATAATTAAAGGACTTTCGGGAGAAAGGGGATCTAAAGAGAGATCTCCTTCATCATGATAAATCTTTGCCGAAAGCCCTGAGCCTAAAAGATATTTTCTTGCATCACCATCGGTAAATTCTCTTTCTGAAAATTTCCTTTCTGTGAGATCAACCTCCAGTATTTTTCCATTATAGCCGAAACTCATATTATAACCCCCACTCTCTGTAATGTGCTGGTATGAAATAATTAATTTCAACTTTTCAATGCAAAAATCCTCTTTCAGGGAATAAAATAAGGAAACATTTAATATATGGATAGGTTTAAACTTTATGATGCTCTTCTTTATACGGATGAATCGGATATTTTCCCATACCTCATCTTATTAAGGAATAACAATTAAATAACTGTCTCAAATATATTAAATCGTGACGCGAAGAAAGAGACTATTAATAAATTTCTATTCCCAATCCGACAAATCCGATTAATCCGTAATTCAGACAATCATGGAGAAGGGGAAAAGACCTGTATGCACTATGTATTAAGTGAAACGTAGACATTTTTACTATGTTATGATAAAATTGAGATGGAAAGAAGATATAATAATCAGAAGGTGTATATTTATGCAGTTTGTAAGAAAAATAATAGAGAGTACACTTATTGAACAGGTAATTGATTTGCCTGAAGAGCTTCAACATAAAAAACTGGAATTATTAGTTTTTCCCTTTGTTGAAAAAGAATGTTTAGAAGAATTTAATCCTGAAGATTTTGTGGGAGTTTTAAACATAGAAAACGTAGATGGAGAAATAAAAAAATTGCGGTGTGAATGGGAAAGAATTTAATGTATTTGATAGATACAAATATACTAATTTATCATTTTAATAACAATATACCGGACAAAACAAAACCCAGGATAACTGAAATATTTAAAAGACATTTCAATATCTCAGTTATAACCAGAATGGAATTTCTTGGTTTTAGAGGACATACGGAAGAAAGCTTTAAAAAAGCCGGCAAGTTCTTATCATATTCTCATATAATTAACCTTGAGGATGAAATAGTTGAGATGGGTATTAATCTGAGAAGATCTAAAAAATTAAAACTTCCAGATACAATTATAGCCTCTACTGCAATTAAAAAAGAGCTGATTTTAGTAACAAGAAATGTAGATGATTTTAGTGGCATGAATATAAAAATTTATAATCCTTTTGATAATGAAATAACCTGACATGAATTATATTATAGAATATTTTAAGCGGTAGGGGATTTTCTGTATTTTTGGAATTACCGGGATTAGAAAGGCTTTCATAATCCCGGTAATCACTTAAACCTGCGCATCACGGTTCAGACGGTTATCTTACTCACGGATTGACACGGATTATTAGATTTCACGGATTTATAGGATCAATTATTGTGTGAACAAATCTCCATTAAAACCTTTTCTGTAGATTTCGGATGTATGAAGGCAATCTTGCAATTGCCGGCACCGGTTCTTGGGACTTCATCAATCATTTTCAAACCCTTATTTTTCACTTCTTCAATAGTTTCCTCTATATGTGGCACTTCAAAAGCTATATGATGAACTCCCGGTCCATTTTTTTCGATAAATTTCCTGACAGGGCTGTCTTCCGATGCTGGCTCGAGTAATTCAATTCTCACCTCACCGGCTCTGAACATAGCAATTTTAACTTTCTGGTCTTTTACCTCTTCTTCTCCCAGGAACTCAAGATTAAGTACATCTCTATATAATTTTTTTGCTTCCTCTAAATTCTCTGTTGCTATACCTATATGGGAAATCTTTTTTATATCCATCTGTTATTCTCCTTTAAATACAGGCTGTCGTTTTTCAAGGAAAGCCTGAATTCCTTCCGTATAGTCATGACTGTCATAGACTTGACGGCGTAAACCCTGAAGACGCTCGAAGGTTTGCGGTGTTATCGGATGGGCATCACAGAGAATACGGAACTGTTCTTTTATTACTCCTATGGCCAGAGGTGAACGGGAAGCAATTATTTTTGCCAGATCAAAGGTAAAACTTTCCAGTTCTTCTGACGGAACAAGATGATTTAAAATTCCCCATTGTTCTGCTCTTTTAGCATTAACAGGATCAGCAGTAAAAAACATCTCTTTTGCTATATTAATACCGAGTCTTGTAATAAAATGAAGAATACCTGAGGCATTATAAGGAAGTCCAAGTTTTACCGGTGTAATGGCAAAGGTGCATGTAGGGTCACCTGTTATCATATCACAGGTTATTACAAGGTCACATGCTCCTCCCCATACACCTCCCTGTACCATAGCAATAACAGCTCCCGGATAATATTGAATAGCCCTTAAAGCTGCCTCAAGGGGACTGTGGAAAGGCAGAGGGTCACGTTGTGATTTTGGAAGTTCTGTAATATCATGACCTGCAGACCATACTTTAGCATCTTTTTCTGCTCTTATTATTACTACTGGTACCCTCTTCTGCTCAAAATCTTTAAAAGCTGCAATCATTTCTTCCAGAAGAGTTTCACTCAGCGCATTTCTCTTCTTTAAATTATTTAACGTAAGAAAACCTATGTTTTCTTTAATTTCAGACAGGATAAGTGACATTTAAAATACTTCCTTTCGTTAATCCAGAATATATAACAGTTTTTTTTACTTTCACTTTTCACTTTTCACCGGGCGAACACAAGGTTCGCCCCTACTCACTCTTCACTCTTCACTCTTCACCTTTCACTTTTCACCTCATTAAAAAGTTCATCTGCCATTTTAAAAGGATCAGAATATTTCCGTGAAATTTCCTTCAGTCTTTCTTCTGTGAGGAGTCTATTAATAATCTCGTCTTTAAACTTTTTTATTATAAGCCATTCAACAGTATTTTTAAGAGATTCTCTTTTATGTTCAGGTTTAAAAGTCTTTAATTCTTCGAAAAGAAGATCGTATTTTTCAGGTAAATTTGCTCCTGTTTCAAAAAATTTAACTTTTTTATGGCCGAATTCTCCCATAAGGGCTGATTTTATAGAATATGGGTCAAGGAGATCACATTTGGTAACAGCTATTATATCTGCAATTTCCATTATGCCTGCCTTCATGAGTTGAATCTCATCACCTGACTGAGGCTGAACTGCAAGTAATACAAAATCTGTTACAGATGAAATTTCTGTCTGAGTCTGACCGAGGCCGGCTGTTTCAATAAAGAGAATATCTGCTCCCCATAGTTCAAGTATTCGAGAAATTACTATAACCTCAGGAGTTACAGATTCCTGCCTTGAGGAAACTGACCTTATAAAAACTCCTTCATCTGTGTAATGGTTTTTCATTCTTATCCTATCACCCAGAATTGCGCCGCCGGTAAAAGGGCTCTGTGGGTCAACTGCAACAACACCCACTCTGTAATTCTCTTTTCTGGCACTTTTTATAAGACCGTCAATAAGGGTTGATTTACCCACGCCAAATGAACCGGCAATACCGATATATTTAATTTTTCCCGTTAGAGGATAAATATAAGAAGAGACTTCTCTTAAGAATTCAGCAGAATTTTCACATTCACTTATGAGCCTGGCAGTAAATCTCCTATCACCTGACTGAATTTTCTCTATTACTTCACAGATATTTTTTATGTTAATCTTCATAATTAGATAATTATATCATAAAATTATTCACTGGCAATTATAATTGTATGAAAATCATTCTCCTGGCATCCTGTATGATTAATAATTAAAAAAAGATGAAGTTGATAAAATGCTTAAAAAATGAAAGGGAGAGATACTGAATTTATTAACGAATGAATAATAAAGGAACTATCTTCAGGGCATTTATTTTGTCAAATTCGTGATGGTCTGACGTAACTACAGTTCCTCCAACCTTCTTTGCTAAAGTAAGACAAAAACAATCAGCTAAAGATATACGATGAAGTTCAGCTTTATATTTACCTGCCTGTTTGAAAAAATCTGTATCTATATCATATCTTACCGGCAAAAAATTTGAAACCTTATTTATTACTTCATCAGCCTTATTTACCTCAGTTCTTTTTATAAAATCATAATAAACTTCACATAAATTTAAAGCATGAATAAAGCAATTATTGTTAAGACTACTTATCAAATCTTTTACCAGAAGACCACCATTTTCTTTCCACAAAAAAGCAATTAAAGCACTGGAATCTATGATATAAATCAATGTAATCTCTCCTCGAATCTTTTTTCTTCCCATTCAATCTCTTCATGCTTTTCTTTCATAAATTCTTCACTGCCACCAGGTAAACCGGCACAAATTCCGTATAATTCATTAATTAATTTAACTCTTTCTTCATGTTGATTAGATATTGCCTTAGCCTGCATTAAAAGAAATTCAAGGAATTTTTTTGCCATAATAATTTCATTATCAGGCAAAATTCCTATAAGATTGATAAGTTCTTCTCTGGTTTTTTGATTAGCCATAGTTTTCATAAAGAAAACCTCTCTTTTTATTTTCATTATAACATATATTCATAATTTTGAAATCAGAAATAAGTTGGGATTTTGTTTTGATATTCCTCATTGATATAAAACTAATTATATTATAAAAATAAAGGGTTATTAAATATTTTTAGAGAATTATTCAGGTATTTTCATAGAGAGAAACTGCATCCATGCGGTAATTTTTTAAATAAGCGGAGGTGTAATATTGAAAACTGCTAAAAGAAAAACAAATGAAGTGGAAAACACTTCTCATATGTCAGTAGGCTACAATTTCTCTCAGGCCATGGCAGAGGCTTCGAGATGTCTCCTCTGTTATGATGCTCCATGCAGCCGTGATTGTCCTGCCGGCACTGATCCTGGCACATTTATCAGGAAATTCCGATTAAAAAATATTAAGGGTGCCATAAGAACTATTAAAGAAAACAATATGATGGCCGGTGTATGTTCTGTTGTATGCCCTACAAATGAACTGTGCCAGAAGGCCTGCAGTACAACGGAAATAGACAGGCCTGTTGAAATAGGGAAATTACAGAGGTATCTTGTAGAGCTTGGATGGGAAACAGGTTTTGATCCTTTAGAAAAGGCTGAGCCAAACAATATTAAAGTCGCCATAGTAGGCTCAGGTCCTGCAGGATTAACCTGTGCCGGTGAACTGGCAAAAGCAGGCTTTAATGTAACAGTTTTTGAAGCAAAGGCAAAACCGGGAGGAGTGCTTCGCTATGGAGTGCCTGAGTTCAGACTGAGCAGCGAATTCCTTGACAGAGAGATTAAGGATATAAAAAAACTCGGTGTTAAAATAAAATGTAATACAAAAATAGAAAAAGACGGAGTGGAAGGACTCTTAAAAAAAGGCTTTAAAGCCGTATTTATAGCCCCTGGCATATGGGAACCATATAAAGTAAATATTCCCGGGTCAGAGTTGAAAAATGTTATGACTGCCACAGAATTTCTTGAGAAAGCCCGTGACGGAAACATAAAGGACATTACAGAAATGGTGAAAAATAAAAATGTGGCAATCACAGGCGGCGGCTCAGTAGCTATGGATGTGGCGACTACTTCAAAAGCACTTGGCGCAAATAAAGTATATATTATTTATAGAAGATCTCTGAAAGAAATGCCTGCTTCAAAGGATGATCGTGAAATGGCTCTGGATAATTATGTAATGATAAGGCCTATGAGTATAGTAACAGAACTTACAGGAAAAAACGGACATGTTACAGGACTTAAAGGCATTGAAACAGACTGGGATAAACCGGGTGTATTTACTGCCTCCAATTTAAAACCTGTGAAGGGGACAGAATTTTCACTTAAAATTGATGCTTTTATTATTGCTATAGGTACAAAAGCTGAGTCAGAAACAAAATCTCTCTGTCCCGGCCTTGAATTTAAAGAAGATGGTCTCGTGTATGTGAAAAAAGACGGTGTTTCTACTTCAGAAAAAGATATTTTTGCCGGAGGAGATATAGTAAGAGGAGCCGGTCTGGTAGTAGAAGCAGCAGGGGACGGCAAAAAGGCTGCGAAGACAATAATAGAATCTTTTAGTTGAATAAAAAGGAGTAAAGACCATGGCTAAAATTAGAGATTTAAGTATTGAAATGTGCGGAGTAAAATTTCCCAATCCATTTCTTCTGTCTTCTTCTCCTGTATCCAATACGGCAGAAATGGTTGGCAGATCCTTTGATGCAGGTTTTGGCGGAGTAGCCTATAAAACTATTTCCCATGACAGGACAAAGATTATTCATCCATCTCCAAGAATGGCCGGATATGATTATGGCAGTCAGAGATTGATGGCTTTACAGAATGTTGAACAGACGTCTGACAGACCTATGAAGGATAATTTTGAAGATATTAAATATCTGAAAAAACACTGGCCTGACCATATTGTTATAGTCAGTATAATGGGATTTTCGGAAAAAGAATGGGTTGAACTTGCAAAATTCGGTGAAGATACAGGGGCTGATATGCTTGAATTGAATTTCTCCTGTCCTCATATGACTGTTGAAGGTTCAGGTATGAAAGTCGGACAGGCAATGGAACTTGTAGAAAGGTTTACAGGTGCTGTAAGACAGGTTGTAAAATTGCCGTTACTGGCCAAACTCACATCCAATGTTGCCGATATAACAGTGCCTGCCCTTTTTGCCAAAAAAGGCGGAACAGACGGCATAACAGCTATAAATACTGTAAGGGCTCTTGCACAGATAGGACTCGATGATTTTGTTCCGAAACCGAATGTAGCAGGAATGGGAGCTATGAGCGGTCTATCAGGCCCTGCGATTAAACCAGTAGGGCTTCGATGTGTGACAGAACTTGCCCAGCATAAAGATTTAAACTTACCTATTTCCGGCTGCGGAGGAATAGAAACATGGGTTGATGTTCTTGAATATATATTATGCGGTGCTTCCACTGTGCAGATTACTACAGGTGTAATCCATTATGGCCACAGAATTGCTGAAGATATGGCTGAAGGACTTTCTGATTTTATGACAGATAAAGGTTTTAACAGTGTAAAAGAGATTGTAGGGAAAGCACTTCCAAATATTCATCCTACAGATGCCTTTGATCTATCCTGCCAGGGAGCGGCAGATTATGATCTCAAACGATGTGTCGGATGCGGCCAGTGCTATATAATATGCCAGGATGCAGGAGGACAGGGACTGGGCTGGGACAGTGAAAAAAGAAGACCCGTACCGGAGGATGATACATGCCTCAGCTGCATGATCTGTTCCTTTGTATGCCCTGTTGATAATTTAATAACCTATAAAAAGGTGGAAAACAAAAAAACCATACTTCCACCTGTATCTAAATAAGGGGTGAAAAGTGAGAAGTGAATAGAACAGGACATTACTTGCTATTCACTACTCACTATTCACTATTTACTGATCTGAGCATGGGTAATGCATATTTGGAAATGTCATAAGCCATTCGTTTCACATTTCACGTTTCACGTCTCACGTCAGTAAATCACCTCTGTTTTACAAAAATAAGCTCTTTTCCCGGTATGGAAGCTATGGCATAATCCATAATTTTTGCTGCCGGTTCTCCAAGTTCAAGCAATCTTTTTATTGCCTCCAGATATGGTGCTATATGGTTAAAGTATTTCTTATACCCTCTGCAGAGATAATTCAATCCTTCATCACCGTCAGGACTTTTAATAAATCTCCTTTTTGGGCATTCTCCATAACATGCCGAAAGAAATCTGCATTCCAGACAGTATTCCGGCAGGTTTTTACTCTTGTTGCTGCCAAATGATTTCTGTGCCTGTCCTGTTACAAGTTCTGAAAGTTTATCTGTCAGAATATTTCCAAGTTTATATTCAGGATATACAAAATGATCACATGAATATATGTCTCCATTATGTTCCATCACAGGAGATGTTCCGCAGTTTTCCGAGTAATAGCAGACTCTTGATGGGAGACCAATATAACCTGAAAGGGCCCACTCAAAATTCATAATAATTGTATGACCTACATCTTTTCTTACCCATTCATCAAATATATTAATTAAAAAATCACCCCACCCTTCAGGTGTGACAGACCAATCTGTAACATCTGAAGATATACTCTCTTCCATAGAAGGAGGAACACCAAGAGTCAACCCGAGTTTCTGAGCTACAGGATCGACTTTTCTTTCTACAACGGGAATAAACTGTATGAAAACAATTCCAAGATCTTTAAAAAAACGGTAAACTTCAAGAGGTTTTTTTGAACTATATTCTGTCACACATGCAAGGATATTGAACTGCACATTATGTTTTACCATAAGTTCAAGGGCTTTCATCATATAATTAAAGACAGCCTTCCCTCCCTCTGTCATCCTGTGATAATCATTTATATCCTGCGGGCCGTCAAGACTCAAACCTACGAAAAAATCATTTTTGGAAAAAAATTCACACCACTCATCATTAAGAAGTATTCCGTTTGTCTGTATGGAATTTAGAATCTGTTTCTTACCTCCGTATTTCTTCTGTAATTTTACAGCTTTCCTGTAAAAATCCAGTCCTCTCAAAAGTGGCTCTCCTCCCTGCCAGGTAAAAGGTATTTCAGGAACATTCTGTATTTCTATATTTCTGCGGATATATGCTTCCATTACCTCTTCTGACATATAGTAATCTTTTACATGAGGATAAAGAGCCTCTTTTTCCAGATAAAAACAGTATTTACAGTGAAGATTGCATAAAGGCCCTGAAGGCTTTGCCATAAGATGAATGCCTCCGGAAAAAGACTGGCTCTGCTCAGGATTTATTACTTTTTCGTGCTTTTTCTTTTTCATTAAACACCGCCTCTATTTTGATTAAGGGTTATGGGTTTCGGGTGTTGGGTGTTGGGTTAAAAAAATTAACAACCCAAAACCCAAAACCCAAAACCTAAAACCCAACACCAATAATTTATCAGTAAAGTTTCTATTGACAGAGCACCAGCCTGCCCTGTTCTAAAATTATTTCAGGTCTATTACAACCTTCTCAATAGTTCCTGTAAATTTGAATGGTGGTTCATAGGTTTCTGCGAGAGGGGCGCTGGTGTCTTCTCCCACATCAAAACCACCTTCCAGTGGAAAGAAAAATCCCATAGTTTGCTCTATTTTTCCTTCTGCAACCTTCCTGCCATTTACAGAAATAATGCCTGTGCCGCCTTTACCTGCACCTCCTCCGTCATATTTGAAATCAAAAGTGATAGTAACATGTCCAGAAGGAAGTTTTTCATCAGAACTGATTGTATATCTTACCTGGTTTGCAAGATTGTATAGAAAAACAGGTTTGCTGTCCATCATATATAAACCCCATCCTCCAAAACGGTCTCCCTGGTTGACAATCATACCATCTGCTCCTTCTTTCGGAATATCCAGAATGGCTGTAATGGTATAGGATTTATTTTTTATATCAGGAGCTGTTCCCATCGGTACTCTTACAGTACCGGGATAAAAGGTAAAAGAAGTCCTTCCTTCATTTAAACCAGGTCTCCCTCCATCGAGAGCTCTTGTTATACCTCTGTTATCAAGAGGCAGTACATTGTATTTTCCTGCTTCAACCCAGAACATATCCTGCAGTTCTTTCAGTTTCTCAGGATATTTATCTGCAAGGTTATTGGCCTGAGAGAAGTCTTCTGTAACATTATAGAGTTCCCACTTATAATCCAGGATATCTACTGTTTTTGGTGTTCTTAAATCCCATGGCACACCTACCGGTGTTGTACAGGCCATCCATCCGTCATGATAAAGGCCGCGGTTACCCATTATCTCAAAATACTGGGTTCTTCGTTTCGATGGTGCACTGCCATCATCAAAACTATAAACCATGCTTACACCCTGAATGGGCTTCTGAGCTACACCGTTTACCATATAAGGCTCTACAACACCTGCAGATTCCAGTATGGTTGGAACAATATCTATTACATGGTGGAATTGAGTTCTGAGTCCTCCCTTATCCCTGATACGCTCTGGCCAGCATATGACCATACCATTTCTTGTTCCTCCAAAGTGTGAAGCCATCTGTTTTACCCATTGAAATGGCGAGTCCATTGACCATGCCCATCCTGCAGGATAATGATTACATGTCATATTACTGCCGAGTTCATCTATATGTTGTAACAAAAAATTCGGATCTTCCAGGATACCGTTAAACATGCTGTATTCATTAAGCAGTCCCTGAAGAGTGCCTTCACCGCTTGCTCCATTGTCACCTGATATGTAGATAATCAGTGTATTATTCATGTGGCCATCTTTTTCAATGGCATCCAGAACACGGCCTATCTGGTAATCACAATGTCCAAGGGCTCCGGCATAAACCTCCATCATACGGGCATAGAGTTTTTTCTGATCGTGAGTAAGTGAGTCCCAGGGGGGGATTGAAGCAGGTCTTGGAGTAAGAATAGCATTTTCAGGAATAATACCAAGTTTTTTCTGACGGGCAAATGTTTCTTCTCTTACCTTATCCCATCCCTGCTCAAACTGACCTTTATATTTTTCTATCCATTCTTTCGGAGCATGATGTGGTGCATGGGATGTGCCGGGACAGTAGTAGGCAAAAAAAGGTTTATCCGGTGCAAGTGTCTTCTGTTCTCTTATCCAGTTAATGGCATGATCTGCCAGATCTTTATCGAGATGATAATTCTTATCACCTGAAGGTTTTGCTGCAGGCCTTGTATTTTCAGTAAGATGAGGATCCCATTGATCTGTATCACCTCCGATAAAACCATAGAAATACTCAAAGCCCATACCTGTGGGATATCGGTCAAAAGGGCCTGCCGGACTCGTTTCCCATTCAGGTACATTGTGGTTTTTCCCGTACCATGATGTGCAGTATCCATTTTGTTTTAATATTTCACCTATAGTAACTGTATCTTTACCTATTACATTATTATAACCATCATAACCAGTTGAAAATTCAGGTATACAGCCTGAGTGGACAGAATGATGGTTTCTGCCTGTTATGAGAGAGGCCCTTGTAGGAGAACAGATTGCTGTAGTATGAAAACAATTATAAGAAAGTCCCATAGAAGCCAGTTTATCAAGGGCCGGAGTATTCACAGGGCCTCCAAAGGTACTGTTGGAACCGAAACCTGCATCATCAAGAATTATGAGTAATACATTTGGTGCACCTTTCGGTGCCTTTACCGGTTTTGGGAAATCGGGAGTGGAGTTCTTTACAGTAAGATTGACTTCACCTTGAAATTTCTCAGGTGGTTCTGGTAAAACTTCCTGAGCAGAAACAACAGCAGTGGCAGCTATAGCTGTCAGTGTTCCTGCCAGAAGTTTTTTCAAAAAAGCTCTGGCCATCAAATAATTCCTCCTTTGTTTTTTCATTTCCTTATTCTGGTTCTTAACAAAATATAATCCTATTAATATCAGGTAATTATATCATAAAATTCTTCACTGACAATTATCTATGAAGACTGCCTTTAAAAGAGTGAAAAGTGAAAGGTGAAAGGTGAAAAGTGAATAGAATAGGACATTATCCCATTCAATGATTGAAACTGATTATATGATAAAAATAAAGGGTTATTAAATGTTTTTAGAGAATTATTCAGATATTTCCATATAGAAAGAAAGTTATCGGTGAACAGTTACCGGTAAACTATGTTTATCTGTCATTATGAAAATCCTTCATACATTAAGCCAGAAGCCGGAAGCTACAGGCAGTGGTATAACAATAAGGGAAATTATAGAAGAGTCCCATAAAAGGGGGCATGAAAATTTTCTTCTCTCAGGTATTTCCGGAGGAGAAACATACAGTTTTCCCGATTATCTTAAAGAAAAACATATTTTTGTTGAATTCAACAATAAAAATCTTCCCTTTGATGTGGCAGGCATGAGTGATGTTATGCCCTATAAAAGCACAAGATTTTCAGATCTTTTTGAAGAGGATATGATTAAATATGAAAATTCTTTCAGAGAAAAACTTATCCTGTCAGTGGAAAATTTCAAACCTGACATAATACACAGCCATCATCTATGGATCTTAACAGCTCTCATTAAAAGAACCTTCCCTCATATACCTTTAATAGCCCACTGTCATGGAACAGATGTGAGGCAATTTCAACTCTGTCCCCATCACAGAGAAAGAGTCATGTCAGGCTGTTCTGTCCTGGATGGTGTAATGGCACTTTCCATATCTCAGAAAGAACAGATTATAAAGACCTATGGACTTTCACCTGAAATTATCTTTCTTATCGGAACTGGCTATAATGAAAAAATTTTCTATAATGGCATAAAACCCGCTCTATCCGGAATAGATATTGTTTATGCAGGAAAACTCAGCAGGGCAAAAGGTGTCATCTGGCTCCTTAAAGCCCTGAATAAAATCAATCATTTCAACTGGCATCTCCATATGGCAGGGAGCGGTGCAGGGCCGGAACATGATGAAGTTTTAAAAGAAGCTGAAGAGATGAAAGGGAAAGTGACATGGTACGGCCAGGTACGTCAGAAAGAACTGGCAATTCTTATGAGAAAATGCCACATCTTTGTTCTTCCTTCCTTTTATGAAGGTTTTCCTCTTGTTCTTATTGAGGCTCTTTCATCAGGCTGCAGAATTGTTGTAACAGAACTTCCTGCTGTAATGGAAATGACATGTGCAAAATCTCTGCCCTTTATAAGCACTGTCCCTCTTCCCCGTCTTGACGGCCCCGACAGACCGGTAGAAGAAGATCTGCCTCTATTCGTAGAAAATTTAAAAAAATCACTGGAAGAACAGCTATGTCTTTCAGGGGAAAAATTGCCTGATGAGGAAATTACTTCTTTACTGAAATATTATACATGGACCGAAGTTTTTAAAAAAATTGAAAATGTTTATATAAAGGTTATAAAAAATTCAAACTGTGCCGTAAATTCCAGGTAAATATCTATGGATCATAATTAGCAAAAACCTGATATTTTTATAAAAAAATTCTATAGATATTTTTAAAATCCCTGTTATAATATATAGATAAAAATACATATTATCCTCGCGTCACGCGTTACGCGTCACGTGTCACGATTTCTATACAAATTCCTTTTGAGGGGAGAAATAACATTGTTCAGAGATAAAG
>Ga0351856_1010_pt1 | contig 48624 bp, 41 predicted proteins | sample BONcelHFGM3001D8_FD_206798 | JGI IMG/M metagenome (GOLD analysis project Ga0351856, IMG submission 206798) | Enriched cells from coal bed in the Powder River Basin, Montana, United States - BONCAT cells FGM rep2 HSBNCT.FGM.300.1.D8 ... | reverse complement strand
TCTCTAAGGGTAATTTATAGTCAGGGTAGGGGTAATAGAATTTTATATCTAAAAAACCATTGATTTCCAGTAATTTTTTTATTTCTTCTTTACCGAAGGTCTCAATATTATCTGTATTTACATAACCTTCTATACTATCAAACATCTTACCTGTATGATCTTCTTTAGCTCCGGCAAAATACTTCAATCCGAATTTATTTTCTATAGCTATAATAAGTTTACCCTCCTGTTTTATTATATTACTTATTTTATTAAAAAGATTTTTATATGGTTCCTGAGTTTTTATAAAACTTTTTGTATATTCCAGAACACCTATTAGTGTTATATAATCAAAGGTTTCATTAAATTCAATATCAGCTATATTTCCAACAATTATTTCTAAGTTATTCATATGTTTATATCTCCGGGATATAATTTCTGCTCTTCTTTTCGACAGTTCAACTGATATGACCTTATTAACTTTTTCACAGAACAGTCCTGTCAATGCTCCACATCCTGCCCCTATTTCCAGTAATTTTGCCTCTTCATTAAAGGGATACCATTCAAGGAGATTCCTTCTTTCAGGAGAAAGATGATATAGAATCGGCCATCGATTATCATTTGATAAAACATATGTAAAATCATCATTTTCCCTTACAATATTCAAAATTTCATCCTCTATATCTCCATCGGAATATATATCTTTTCCTTTATAAAAATTTAGATTTAACATTTGCTTCCTCTTATATAAAAAAATATTTTTTTCATCTCTTGAAAAAATTGCTATTGAGTTATTATGAATTTAAATATAGATTTTATGGTAATACTCATGGAGTAATATTAATTTTACTATCTAAATCATAAAACCCGACTAAAAGTGAGGAATTTATAGCTTCAAATAATAATATATCATATAATCTGTGATAAACAACAAAATCATTGGCTTCATGTTTGGTACACCCCAGTGAAAGAGCATATTGTCCGCTTTGAATATTTAAAACCTGAGAGAATTCTATAAGAACTATATGGTCCTTATTAAAGGATCCTGTATTTATATTTTTATACATAGTATTTGTGCCTGTAATTTCTAAACCCTTCAGGTCTTTAATAGTATAGGCAAAAATTGGTTCTGATATGGTTTCATTAAATTTAACTTTCATTTTTATGGAAAATTTTTGATTATTTAAGAGTCTCTGTGTTGGATTATTATATTCATCAAAAATACCGAAATCAATAATTTCAGCTTTATTATTCCCATAGGAGAGAAAATTTGAATTTATGGAAAATTTTTCTTTGAAAACTTTTAATTCCGGTTGTCTTTTATCTTCTCCATTTTTATTTTTATCCGAATTCTCTTCATAACAATTTACCAGTAATCTTTTATATACATCAACAGCGTCTTTAGGATTGGTTTCTATAACTTTAGTTCCATCATTCAAAACAATTCCTTTATTACAATATCTTAAAATACTATCAAGAGAGTGAGTTACAAATAAAATCGTTTTTTTTGTCTCCCTGAACTCATTAAATTTTCTATAACATTTTGTCTGAAAAGACATATCACCCACACTTAAAGCTTCATCTACTATTAGAATTTCCGGGTCTACATTAATGGCTACAGCAAAGGCAAGTCTTACATACATTCCACTGGAATAAATCTTCACCGGTTGATTGATAAAATCTCCTATATCAGCAAATGCTACTATATCATCAACTTTTTTGTCTATTTCCTCTTTCGTATAACCCATAATAGTACCGCTGAAATAGATATTTTCAATACCTGTAAATTCAGAATTAAAGCCAGTTCCGAGTTCTAAGAGAGCAGAAATTTTGCCGTTTATTACAAGACTGCCTGAATTAGGAGTCAATACGCCTGTTATTATCTTCAGGAGAGTTGATTTTCCCGAACCGTTTTTCCCTATTATACCTACTGTCTCTCCTTTTTTTACTTCAAAATTCACATCCCGCAGGGCATAAAAGTCTTTATGATATTTCTTTTTTAAAGGATGGAGAGCTTCCTTTAACCGATCCAGAGGATTATTGTAGAGTTTATATATTTTCGATAGATTTTCTACTTTTATGGCAACAGGATCATTTGAAGGCTTTAAAGCAGGTGATATTTTTGAAATTATTAAATTATTTGATTCTTTAACTTCTGAAATATTAGTCATTTTATTATATTTAATGGATAAATACAGACTGGCTTTAAGCACTGGTTCTATCTGATATATTTATAGTTAGTTTCATAACTTATTAGAAATTAAGTGCTTCGTGACGCGTAACGCGTGTATTACTTATGATTTGTTAATTATACTATAATGAATTAAATAATTATCACTATAAATAATTGAAAATGATTATAGCACTAATAGAAAGTTTAGTCATTAATTAATTAAATTATTTTTTTATAATTTTCTGTGGAGTAGCTGATAATTTTCAGGCAGACCTTCAACCTTTACCGGTTGAAAATTATCCATAATATATTTCCATACAAGGCAATATGTGTTTTTAAATCTTAAGTCATCTCTGCCATCAAGAGGAACATCTCCTAAAATAACCCAGTTAATATGTTTATTTTCTAAATCAGAAATCATTTTTTCCTGAACTTCTTTTGTTTCTTTAAATATAAAATAAATTTTCCCAAGAGGTGATTTTTTCTGTAATATTGGATAAAATCCAGGCCAGTGAGGTGCAATAAAGACTTCTTCGGAAGCTATAAAGTCTTTCTTTATTTTTTTTACTGTTTCTATTACATCAGCTGTAGGTTTATCCAGCCAGACATTATCACTGCAAATATTAATTTTTACAAAGGAATCTTTCGGAGCACTGGCCTTAATATAATAAGGACTTACCATCCATATAGAATAATAAGACATGATATAAACAGCAGCTAAAAGCAAAATGCTAATTAACTTTAAGTATTTATTTTTAAGTAAAAATGGCAGACTCATTAATCCCATTAGAAATGGATGAATAGAGTGGGCAAGATGACCCAGGTCAGCTCTTGAAAAGGCATAGTGAATATAAATAATTCCTATAAAAGCCGTTGAAATAAAAATGGCTTTTTGCTGGAAGTTTTTTTTAACTGTTAATAAATAAATAACTGACATGGTATAATAAACCGGGAGTAATAAGAAAAATGTTCCTGTGAAAAATTGTAATAAAAAATTTCTATCCATACTTATATAATTAACCTTCCATGCCCATGGTACAGGCAAAGGAAGATTTGTAGAACCAATATGTAAATGAAGCATTAATAAATTTATATAAGTATTAAAGAAGTCAGGAATTGCAATAAACATGTATAACATAGGCGTATAACCCAGAATTATTCCAGAAATCCAGTATAGCAATTTTTTTATCAGATTGGTTCTATCTATTTTAAGCCAGATAAATGAAATTAGTAACAGGAAACTTATAAAGTTATATAGTCCATGGTTACGACCAAAAAAAGCAGACAAACCAATAAAGATACCGGTAATAAAATATCTGGTATATGAAGGTTTTTCTATCAATAATACTCCAAAGTAAACTGTCATCATTATTATACTATGTGAAAATATTTTATGGCGGGGATACATCCATACAAGTAATAATATTCCTGATACAGACAGAAACCACCAGGAATTATTTATCCGCTTTAATGCTAATAAACCAAATATAAGCCCTGAAAATTGAAATATACATACAGAGAGTCTCAATGTCATAATTCCTTTACCTAATATTTTTGTAAATATATAGGTCCAGTAGTAACGGCCTGGATCATATGACTGAAAATCTCTTATCGGTATATTTCCATTGCTGGTACATATAGTTCCATACCATAAGTAACCTTCATCTGCTAAATTAATAAGAATATTTCCCTGGATAAGAAAAGAAATAAAAACTAGAATAAATGCCAGAAAAAAAACTCTGAATAAATCTGAATTTAGTAATTTTAGAAACTTATATTTCATAATTCTATAGCTATAAGTTAGTTGAACTTTTTTCAACTAAATAAATACTCCTTTTAATAAACTATCATCTCATGCAGGAGAAGATATAAAATGATTACCTGTAATTACGATATATTAATTTAAGGTTTTTATTGAATTTTGTCAATATGTGTTATCTCTCAGACTGAAAATGCTACCAGTCAAACTGCCAGTGAGCAGTCTGGGGATATTCTTTTGCAAAATTTTTACCCATAGACGCTCCACCTGTTACAATAGCTTTTCTAAATGTTGTAAACAGGCAGGTTGTTATACCTTTATACCAGATTGACTATATGGTTGTACTTTCTACTATATCAAATTGACTATATGTTTGTACTTTCTACTATACCATATTGACTATACTGGAATTGACTATAGATATATTGAAAGACATCATAATTCCTGCTATAATTATTATAAAATTAATATTGCCAGGAATATGCATCTTTTATTTTTATAAAATATATTAACATAAGGAGGAGAGTATGAAGGGAAAAAATAGAATTTATAACAATGCTACTGTTTTTTTCCTATTAATTTTAACAATTATTTTAATTACAGGTTGTGGCAGCGGAAGCGGTACATTGCCTGTTAATAGTACAGCTAATAATCCTACCCCTGTAATTATCCCTGTTGCTACTGTTACGCCAGATACCAGTCCTTCTGTTCCGCAGCAGGAGGTTATATCAACATTAACAGAAATTTCAACTAATTCATCTACCGTATCCTCATCTCAGGGCGGAGAAGTGACCCATGAGGGAGTGAAAATTCAAGCTCCTCCGAATGCTTTATTAAATGATAGTGGTATTAAGATTTCAACTGTTTCCATACATGATAAAAGTGGAAAACTCTACAGTAGCGGAGATAACAATCATGGCCCTATATATAAGATATCTTCCGGAAACCCGAATGAAGGAATCCTTTTAACTAAACCTGTTAAAATGGAAATGCAGATAGATCCATCCTATTCTGATCCCGGACTTGCTATATGGACAGGTGAAGAATGGATAGCCCTGGATAAAAAGTATATAACCTATGACAATAACACCAATTTAATGACACTTCAACTAACAAATATTCCAAAAGATACCAATGAATTTGTCCTGAGTGGTGATTTTCTTGAGAGTATAATTGTTGTTACATCATATCCCAATGCAAATTTCTATCCAGGCGATCCTTCTTTTGAACTTGTCTATAATTATCCTTCAAACTATGAGAGTGCTCATTTTACAATACACTACACTACAAATGTCACTGATGATTATGTTCAGGATCTTGCTAATTCATTTGAAGCCTGTTATAATTTATATACTGCCCAGATAGGTTACAACACTCCCGTAAGCTTTGCTTTCTATGCCGGTGATGGAAATCTCTATGTTGCCAACGATAGACGAATGGTTTATATTAAATATCCCGGTGCTCCAAAAGAAACTACAGGCGGGTGGGCCAGCAGTTCCGGTATTATAGCACTTCCCGTTGTATCTGCAACAATAGCCAAGTCTATAGTATATCATGAACTTTTTCATTTCGTTCAGTTTAGTTACAACAGCACACCGTCCTGGTTTAAAGAAAACACGGCAGATCTTCTTGGATACTATTCATATAATCAAATTAATACAACTGCTTCTCCTAAAAAATATGACTGCAGTTATGAACAGGCAGGTGGATATGGTCACTGGGACGGGGCAGATACCTTCAGATATTCACTTGATAAATATGTATCGGGTCAATTCTATCAGTATTATAACTGGGTACCATGGGCTTATACCCAGCATTACTATGGTGTAAACGGTGTAAAGGCTATACTCAGTAATTTTGCCGGCAGCGGAGGAACTCTCTCATCTCTGGACAGTGTATATACATCAACTACAGGTAAATCTCTGAGAGAAGTTTATTTTAATGCCTTTGAGGATTTTTATATTTACGGACAGGTATATAATAAAACTTATTTTAATAAATTATCTGCGAGAGACCCGAATGAACCACTCTGTGCTACTAATTCCGGCTATTCCAGTGCTTATAATTATGAAGCCTTCAATTCAGGTAATAATCCCTATTATAATGGTTCAACTGTTGCGGTGGAGCACCTGAGCGGCGAATGTTTTAATTTCAGGGCAAATGGCAATCAGGGAGGGCTTTCATTAACAGTAACTCCTGCAAATACAACTGATTTTAAGGTTAAATACTTTGTGTTTAAAAACAACAGCGGAGTATTCGATTTCTTGACTTCAGGAGAATATGTAAATAGCAGTGTAAATAATGTAGTTATTCCTTATAGTGATGGCGCTACAGATATAACAATACTCCTTGAAAACAGTTCTCTGACAGTTGATAACAATGTCAATCTGAAAGCCTCCGGTACTTCTGTAATATCACAGGGAAATGCCGCAATAAGTGTAGTTCAGCCCATACCATCTGAAGCTGCTAAGATAAAGATAGATATAAAAACCCTGTCAGGTGATCCTGTAAAATCTGATGAGATAATACTTCCTGCTACATCCAAAACAATCAGTTCCATACCTTCCGGTCAGCAATATCAATTTATAGTATATGCAGTGGACGGTTCTGATAATATCCTTGCTCACAGGATTGCTTATAAGAGTGTTATTGAAAATTCTACTATTGCTGTGAATGCCAGACTCGGAGTATCTATAGTAAATGGTAAATTTATTCCAAACAGCCCTGTTATAGATCATAACAGCACTTTTTACTGGGGCAATTCAGACTCTACCACTTATACGGTAAATTTTACTTTTAACGGAACATCTGTAAGCCTGACCGTTCCGGCCCTTAATATAAGTAATCCTTCACCTTCTTATGTTAACTACAGTTTTCCATTGCAGGCTCCGGCCGGTAATATGGCAGTTGCTCTGAAGAATGGGGCTATAGTTATAGATAATGGTAATCTCACAGTAAGGAAAGGTAATTTCAGTATAACAGTAGATTAAGGAGGTTATATGAGCAGATACAGTGTAAATTATTTAATGATATTCATGTTTATAAGTATATTAATTTGTTTCTATGTAACAGGCTGTGGAGGAGATGGTGGAGCAACAGCAGTAAATACAAATCTAAATCCTGTTTCCACTCCATCTCCTTCTGATGGAACAGGTTCTCTTGAGATTTTTATAGACTGGCCAGGCCTGACCGGTCTTGAAAGCAGTGAATTGACTGCCCAGATAATCCCCACCGGTGTAACAAAGGTAAGGGTATATGTTCAGACAACGAATGGTTTTAATATAGTTCCTTATGTGGATATTCCTATGGGGACAGCCAACAGTACTGTTATAAACAATATAACAGCCGGTCAGGTAATGATATCATTCCAGGCTCTTGATGGTTCTGATAATATTCTTTCTCACAGGGTAGCCTATAAAACGATACTTGCGAATCAGATCATTGCAACGACAGCTCATCTTGGAGTTACTATAAGTAAGGCAGGTAAGTTTTTCCCTGTCAATCTGGAGGTAAATCCTGGAGATAAGATATACTGGGGTAATAACAGTTCCATAACCTATACTGTAAAATTTACTGTTAATGATTCTCCCGTATCTATAACAATGCCTGCAATGAATCTTAATAATCCTCCTTTATCTTATGCACTTTACACCCTTCCTTCCGATGTATCGAAGGGAGTAATTAATGTTGAGTTATATAACGGTAATACTCTTAAAGGAAGTGGGTCTATTACTGTAATATCTCCGCCTGTAATTAATACAATTACCCCTTCATCAGGTTTACCCGGAGCAACTGTAACTATAAGTGGCAGTAATTTTGATTCATCCCGTGGTTCAAATACTGTAACATTTAACGGTGTGGCTGCGACTTCCTACAGTTCCTGGAGCGACAGCGAAATAGTGTGTGAAGTCCCATCGGGAGCCGGTAGCGGCAATGTTGTTGTTACTGTAGATGGTAAAAATAGCAATGGTGTTAATTTTGATCTTTTGAGTGTAATTTATACATTACTCCAAACATCCTGAGAGACTGTAAGAAAATAACTATGGCAAATTGTTAGAACGGTTATCATACTCGCGTCACCCGTTACGCGCAATGGCGTTAAGTTAAGAAACATATAGCAAATTGGCTGCCTGGTGCTCTGGAGAAAAAATATCACGACGGCACAAGTGTATTTAATTGATATACAGTATAAAGTAGCATGATGTAAGCTTTAACAGATATAAATGTTACAGTTTAGATTTTTTCGGAGGAGCGCCAGGCAGCCAATTTAGACGGTTATAACGTTAACTTAATGACATTGCCCGTTACGCGTCACGATATAGACTATGATGGGGTTATTTTTCGACAACCCCTGAGTAATAATCTTATTCAGATATTTACTTCATCAGGAACTTTTTTTGCAAGTGAAGTAATCCCGTTAGTAATATAAAACCCCTGGGATTGCTTCATTGCTATGCTCATGGCAATGACAGAATTACTAATCCTGTTTTAGAGGGTACTATGAGAAATAAAATTTATATTATTACTTCTATCTTTTTTTTATTAATATTTATTACGGTAATTGCAGGGTGTGGTGGAGGGAGTGCCACTGTCAACACTGCTAATACGTCCAATACTGTAATTAACCCTGTTATTACTGTTATACCTGATAGCAATACATCCGTTCCCCAGCAGGAAGTTATATCAACATTAACTGAAATTTCAACTAACTCATCTAATGTACCATCAAGTCAGGGTGCAGAATTGACTCATGAGGGAGTGAAAATCCAGATACCACCGGATGCCGTTCGAGCAGATACTGGGATTAAGATTTCAACAGTATCCATACAGGACAGGAGTGGAAAACTTTACAGCAGCAATGAGAGTGAACATGGCCCTGTATATAAGATATCCAGCGGTTCCCCTGATAAAATAATAGAATTAAGTAAACCTGTTAAAATAGAAATACAGGTTGACTCATCTTATAAAAATCCCGGTCTGGCATTCTGGAGTGGCTATGAATGGCTGCCTGTAGATAAAGAATATGTCCGGTATGATAGCAATACTAATACAGTATCTACCTGTTTAAATAGAATTGGAGTAGATAAGAATGATGTAGTAATAGCAGGTGATGTAATGTTACCTGCAGCCAATATTGTTACTGTTTTTCCTGATATGTATATAGATGGTGCCGGGCAGGTTGTTCATTTTCCATATAATATATCAAGCAGTAATAATCATTTTACTATTCATTATGGTGACAATACGATTTTAGAGAATGCTCAGAAAGCAGCCACTGATCTTGAAAATGGTTATAATTATTATCAGAGTATCGGTCTTAGAGCACCCAGAACGTTTGATTATACCGATCCACATGGTCAGTATTCATCAAGTAAAATTATGGTTTATATACAGACAGATATGAGTGGTGGTTATGGTGGTTATTGCGGTTGTTACGGTTATATGGTAATTCAGCCGGCTGTCTATGAAATAACAAGTCTCCACGAACTCTGCCACCTGGTTCATAGTAGTTATGCAATCAATTACTTTGCTGGATGGCTGGAAGAAAGTGCTACAACAACTATGTCATACTATGCATACAGCTCTATAAATAATATTACTAAATATGGATACTTTCCCGGATGTGATAAAGCATTTAAATATCATTTAGATAAATTTGATTATATGCAATCATGGCAATATGATAGCCACATATTCTGGACATATGTTGTGTCTAAATATGGTGCTGCCAGAGTTAGAGACATTATAAGTGTATCACCTTATGATAGTTATATGGGCAGTATGCCAACGCTGCAACAAATAAACGATATATTCAATACGCAGGTGGGTGAATCCCTGGCTTCAGTTTATTTTGAAGCTTTTGAAGACTGTTATATTTATGGTCAGGTCTTTAATAAAAATTATTTTTACTATCTTGATATAAGAGACCCGAATGAACCGCTCTGTGCTCCTGATTCCGGATATTCCAGTGCTTATAATTATGAAGCCTTCAATTCAGGTAATAATCCCTATTATAATGGTTCAACTGTTGCGGTGGAACATCTGAGCGGCGAATGTTTTAATTTCAGGGCAAATGGCAATCAGGGAGGGCTTTCATTAACAGTAACTCCTGCAAATACAACTGATTTCAAGGTTAAATACTTTGTCTTTAAAAATAACAGCGGACTATTCGAATTCTTAAATTCAGGAGAATATGTAAATAGCAGTGTAAATAATGTAGTTATTCCTTATAGTAATGGCGCTACAGATATAACAATACTCCTTGAAAACAGTTCTCTGACAGTTGATAACAATGTTAATCTGAAAGCCTCCGGTACTTCTGTAATATCACAGGGAAATGCCGCAATAAGTGTAGTTCAGCCCATACCATCTGAAGCTGCTAAGATAAAGATAGATATAAAAACCCTGTCAGGTGATCCTGTAAAATCTGATGAGATAATACTTCCTGCTACATCCAAAACAATCAGTTCCATACCTTCCGGTCAGCAATATCAATTTATAGTATATGCAGTGGACGGTTCTGATAATATCCTTGCTCACAGGATTGCTTATAAGAGTGTTATTGAAAATTCTACTATTGCTGTGAATGCCAGACTCGGAGTATCTATAGTAAATGGTAAATTTATTCCAAACAGCCCTGTTATAGATCATAACAGCACTTTTTACTGGGGCAATTCAGACTCTACCACTTATACGGTAAATTTTACTTTTAACGGAACATCTGTAAGCCTGACCGTTCCGGCCCTTAATATAAGTAATCCTTCACCTTCTTATGTTAACTACAGTTTTCCATTGCAGGCTCCGGCCGGTAATATGGCAGTTGCTCTGAAGAATGGCGCTATAGTTATAGATAATGGTAATCTCACAGTAAGGAAAGGTAATTTCAGTATAACAGTAGATTAAGGTGGTTATATGAGCAGATACAGAAATGGGCCTATTTATCAGGTTTATCCGGAGCAACTGTAATTATTCTTAATCCTGTAATCCTGATTATGACAATTTAGAGATTTGTCAGTCAACCAGATTATTGTATTATATTTTTTTTATTCATATCAGTCATGGAAGCAGGAGATTATTCTTTAATTTATAATATATAAAATTAATATTTATTACTTTATCTTAATATTTTTATTATGAAATTATCAATTGTAACTACTTTATATCATTCGTCACCATATATTATTGAATTTTATGAAAGAATTTCAAAAGCTGCATCAAAGATTACTGGTGAATATGAAATAATTTTTGTTAATGATGGCTCACCTGATGATTCTCTCGGGACAGTTATTGAACTTTTCGAAAAAGATAATAAGATCAAGATAATTGATCTGTCAAGAAATTTCGGCCATCATAAAGCTATGATGACAGGTCTTTCTTATGCGAAAGGTGATTATGTTTTTCTTATAGATTGTGATCTGGAAGAAGAACCGGAACTTTTAGAGAGATTCTGGATGGAACTTCAGAATTCGAAAGATACAGATGTGGTTTTCGGTGTTCAGGAAACAAGGAAAGGCAACTTGTTTGAACAATATACAGGAAAATTATTTTATAAGATTTTTAATGTTTTATCTGATTATAAAATTCCTGAGAATTTTCTGGTTGTAAGGCTTATGACCGGAAGATATGTTGAGAATTTAATAAAACACAATGAAACAGATCTGATCTTTTCAGCTATCTCCATATATACAGGGTTTAATCAGAAACCTTTATATGTAAAAAAACACTGTAAAAGGAAGACTGTTTATACATTTAAAAGAAAGATCAGTCTTGCCGTAAATTCTATAATCTCTTTCAGTGCAAAACCCCTGGTCTATATATGTTATCTTGGTTTTTTTATTTTATCCATTTCTTCTCTTGCAATATTATGGCTATTGATTAGAAAATTATATTACAGCATGGCTATGACAGGCTGGACATCACTGATTGTATCAGTATGGTTTTTTGGCGGTTTAAACCTGTTCTGTACAGGTTTAATAGGTATTTATCTGGAAAAACTATTCAAACAAACTAAAAATAGACCTTTTACAATTATTAAACAGATCTACGAAAAAATATGAATTTCAGTAAAATAAAAGATAAAATTAAAAACTATTATTCGGAAAAAATACTTTTATATGGTTCTACATTTAAAGGTGTTGACTGGAATTCTGAGAAAACTCAGATACTCAGATTTGAGCAGATATTGAAAGTATGCAGGGAAAAGTCATGCTTTACGATAAATGATCTTGGCTGTGGCTATGGTGCTATGTTTAAATATATGAACCATATGGGATATAACTTTATATATAAAGGCTATGACCTTTCAGAAGATATGATTGTAAAAGCAAAAGAACTTTTTTCACCATATAATAACTGTAATTTTATCTGTAGTGATGAACTGCAAAATGCTGATTATACAGTTTCAAGCGGTATCTTTAACGTCATGACAGATGTTTCACATTATGAATGGGAAGAATATATACTGGCAGCCATAAATTCTATGAATAATTCAAGCATGAAAGGATTTTCTTTTAATATTCTTACAAAATATTCAGACAGAGACTATATGAAAGACTATCTTTATTATGGAGATCCCTCTTTCTTTTTTGATTACTGTAAAAGAAATTTCTCAAAAAATGTGGCACTCCTCCATGATTATGATTTATATGAATTTACTATTTTAGTAAGGAAAGAGGTCACTGTGTGAGATGGATTAAAAAGGGTTTCTTCTATGTTGCATCAGGGACTTATTCCTATGGTGTAGCACCGTCTGTTTTAACTCTTGACAGTAAGAATATACGTATTTATTTTTCTCCGAGAGATAAGAATAATTGTTCCCATATTACCTGGATAGATGCAGATATAAGTGAAGATTTATGGGAAATCACAGGTGAAGCCAGAGAACCTGTAGTTTATCCGGGAGAAATCGGAACCTTCGATGAAAGCGGTGCTACAAATTCATGTATGGTTAATACAAAAAAAGCTATATATCTTTATTATACAGGATGGAACCTTGGTTTAACCGTGCCTTTCAGATTTAGCATCGGTCTGGCAGTCAGTTATGATAAAGGCCTGACCTTTAATAAAATATCCAGTGGCCCTGTTATGGATAGAAATACTGTAGACCCATATATGATTGCCTCACCATTTGTATTGTCAATAGAAGATTACTGGCATATGTGGTATGTATCAGGTGTCAGATGGGAAAATTTACGGAAAAGATTGAAACCTTACTGTCATATCCGTTATGCCTGTTCAAAAGATGGTATTAACTGGGAAAGAAATGGAAATATTTGTATTGATTTTAAAAATAAGTTAGAATATTATTTTGCCAGACCCTCTGTAGTATTGGAAAATGGTTTATATAAAATGTGGTATTGTTACAGAGCTTCTGAAAAAGGAGAGACCTTTCGTATCGGTTATGCCGAATCAATCGATGGGCTAATATGGGAGAGAAAAGATGATGATACGGGGATTGATGTGTCGGAAGAAGGGTGGGACAGTGAAATGATATGTTATCCTTATGTGTTTAAACATAAAGGTAATTTTTATATGCTTTATAATGGTAATGGCTATGGCAAAACAGGGTTTGGATGTGCTATACTGGAGCAATAATTATGGAAAAATTAAATCAATATGCCGGTGTATATAAAGAAGAATCTCTCTATGATATTGAAAGTATTCTTGCTTTTAAATGCTATTCTGATAGAATTATCTCTTTATCGCCATGTGGCGATTTACTGGAACTTGGAATTGGTCATGGAGAAACAGTAAAGAAATTTTCTCAGTTTTACAAAAATTATACAATCATAGAAGGCTCGGATGAAGTAATTAAAATTTTTCAGGGTAAGTATAATCTCCCTGATGTTGAAATTACTCATAGTTTATTTGAAGAATACTGTTCTGATAATATGTTTGATATAATAATTATGGGTTTTATACTTGAGCATGTAGAAGATCCTGAATTTATTCTTAAAAGATTTAAACAATTTCTAAAGCCGGAAGGTCATATATATATAACTGTGCCAAATGCCAGATCATTACATCGTCTCCTTGGATTTGAAGCAGGATTACTGAAAGATTTATATCAATTGAGTGATTATGATAATATTGCAGGACATAAGAGATATTTTGATAGTGACTCCATTAAAAAGCTTGTAGAATACTGCGGATATACTATAACTAACATGGAAGGCATTTTTTTAAAACCTTTAAATACAGTACAGTTAAATTCATTAAATTTAAAAAAAGAAATACTTATGGCTATGTTTCAAGTAGGTTTAAATTACCCGGATATAAGTAATTCAATATTAATTCAGGCAATAAAAGGAGATTGATATGGAAGAGAAAATAAAAAAAATAATGTCTGAACTATTCAGCATTGAAATTGATGTAATTAATGATGATACATCTATGAAAACCCTGGAAGTATGGGATTCATTAAAACATATGGAGCTAATAACATCAATAGAAGAGAGTTTTCCTGTATCTCGTCTGGAAATAGATGAGATAATTCAAATGACGAATTTTAAAAAGATAAAAGAAATTTTATCTGATAAACTGAAAGGTAAAAATTATGGAGCTTAAAGAAAAGAGAATTCTTATAACAGGCGGAGCCAATGGTATTGGTAAAGCCCTGGCGGAGAAATTAACTGGAGAAGGTTCTTTAGTTGGTGTCTTTGATAAAAATCAGGATGCTCTCATTAAGCTGTCTGAAGAGTATAATAATATATATTGTAAATTATGTGATGTAACAGATATAAAAAAAGTGGAAACTGCAGTAGATGAATTCTGTGAAAAGCATGGATGTGTGGATGTGCTTATTAATAATGCCGCAGTTATTCATAATGAAATGTTAATAAGTTTTACTGCCGGCGGGCTGAAAAAACATGATTTCTCTTCGTGGAATAATATAATTTCAGCAAATTTAACATCTGTATTCAATATTACGTCCCATGTAGTATTTAAAATGGTAAATAACAGAAAAAAAGGCTTAATAGTGAATGTAAGTTCCATTGCATCAGATGGTAATATCGGACAGAGTGCCTATTCTGCATCAAAGGCCGGGATTAATGCATTAACAGTAACCTGGGCAAAAGAACTGGCTTCCATGGGTATTAGAGTTGCAGGTATTTCTCCGGGATTTACCAGGACTGAAACTACCATGAATTCAATGACTGAGAGTGTTGTAAATGAATGGATTAAAAAAACACCTGTAAAAAGAATGGCCTGCCCTGCAGAGATTGTCGAAGGGATAATATTTATTATTAAAAATGATTTCTTTAATGGAGAGATTTTAAAATTAGACGGAGGGTTAAGAATATAAATTAGGGTTTGTTGAGAAATAACCTCATCATATTTATAGTCTATATCGTGACGCGTAACGCGTGACGCGTGACGCGAGGATAATAACCGTTCTAACAATTTGCCAGGGTTATTTTCTTACAGTCTCTTAGTACAGCAACAGGTAAAAAAGTATCCATAAAAACTTCTGTCTGGCAGGATCTGGAGAAGAAAAATGGAGATATAATATAGAATTAAAAATTAAGTAAGGGCTAATTTGTTGTCTGCAAAACAACTTATATAAAGCACATGATTTTTCTTCGTAAGAGCCTGCCGGGCAGAAGCTGATAAAATGGTTACTAACTTATCTGGCGCGGTACTTAATTATTTTAAAGAACATTAAAGAGAATCTCTGGCTGCAGAAAATAAAAAAATTATGAAAGAATATATAAAACCTGTCTGGAAAACAAAAAAATATCGGTTCCTATAACAGATATTCAGGATTATAGAAAATTATAGAAGGTGAAAAAATATGACAGATAAAGTAGTTATTTTTGGTACTGAAAAAATGGCACAGCTTGCTTATTTTTATTTAAAAAATGATAGCCCCTGTGAGATTGTGGCTTTTACAGCAGATGGAGCTTATATAGATAAGAAAGAACTATGGGGATTACCTCTTGTGCCATTTGAAGATATTCAGAAATTATACCCTCCCGATGAATATAAAATGTTTGTAGCAATAGGTTATAGAAAACTGAATAGTCTGAGAGCTAATAAATATATGGAAGCAAAAAATATGGGGTATGAACTTATAAGCTACCTGAGTTCCAAAGCCATTCACTGGGGAGATACAGAGATAGGAGAGAATTGTTTTATTCTTGAAAATCAGGTTATACAACCTTTCGTAAAAATTGGTAATAATGTTATAATCTGGAGTGGAAATCATTTTGGCCATGATGTGGTTGTTGGCGATCATTGCTGGCTTTCATCACATATTATTTGCAGCGGTAATGTTACTATTGACCCCTATTGTTTTATAGGCATAAATGCAACTATAAGAGATAATGTCACTATAGGAAGAGAATGTATTATAGGAGCAGGAGCTGTTATATTAAATAATACAAAGGAACGGCAGGTTTATATTGCAAAACCTACAGACCTTTATCGGCTGGACAGTGAACAATTTGAGAGGATGATGGATATATCCAGATAATTTTAAGATGAAACTCCTTTTAATTAATATCTACTCTACTGATACTATTGCAAGATATCTCCTTTCTTCTTATTTACTCAAGGCCTATTTACAAAAACAATTCATGGATTCTGAAGAATTAACAGTTCATATATTTAATTTCAGTTGTAAAACTTCTATAGATATTATATGTAATGAAATTCTGTCATATAATCCTGATTTTATAGGTTATAGCTCTTATATCTGGAATATAGAACATATTATCAATATTATAAGGAAACTTAAATCCTGCACAAAATATGTTCATATACTGGGAGGGCCGGAAATATCTTTAAGCCGTATTTTACCTCTTTCTAAAGAGTCTACAGGTGATTATTATATAACAGGTGAAGGAGAAAAAAAATTAACTGATTTAATGTCTTATCTTATAGGAAAAGAAAAAAACATTACTCTGAATGTTCCTGATGGGATTGCATATAATAAAGGCGATGGAATTTATTATAAAGAAGATAAAAGTTTTGTAAAATTAGAAGATGTTCCATCTGTGTATTTAACCGGTGTAATAGAGGATTACCTCTATGAAAAACAACAGGCATTTTTAGAAACACAGAGAGGCTGTAAGTTTAGATGTAAATATTGTGTTTACCATAAACAATTGCCTGAGGTAAGCTATTATCCATTACAGAGAATATTAGATGAATTGGACTATCTTATAATTAATAAAAAGATCTCTGCCTTAAGGATTTTTGATGCCATCTTTACAACAGATCTTAATAGAGCAAAAATCATTGTAAGACACCTTTATAAATTAAAAGAAAAGCTATCGTCACTTCCTTTTATATACTGGGAATTTGAATATAACAGTATAGATGAAGAATTTATAGAATTAGTTTCCTCTCTGAAAGTCCGGGGAAAAATCAACAACTGTCATGAAATTTTGTCAGTTAACAGGAATCAAATATACACAGATATCCTTAAGGATTATACTGTTATTAACTGTACTGGTATTCAGTCATTCTGTGAGGATGCACTAAAAGCATCAGGAAGACAACGTATAAATCCGAAAAAATTCAATGAATTTATGAATATAATAAACAAATATAATATTGTCCTGAAAATAGATATTATACTCGGGCTCCCATGTGAAACCTTTGATACATATTTTTCTGGACTTGAGCTGTTATTGCCTTACATAAAAGATACTGATCATATACTGAATATCCACCTGCTTCAAATACTTCCCGGCTCTGAACTCGAGTTACTCTGTAATGATTATGGAATAAAATACTCAATATATGCGCCGCATATTATTTATGCTACGAAATCTATGGAAGAAACAGAATTGAAAAGAGCTTCTATTTTAACGGCAATACTTTTCAGAATAATTAACTCGCCTTTAAGAAAATATTTCTTTAAAGCTAAAGAAAATGAAAAAGTAGTAGATATTCTGGAAAAAATTTTATATGCCTTGAGATGTGAGTTCCCGGGTATAAATCTTTTTAATCAAAGAGTAGATGATAATTACTGGAATAATAATATTTATAGAGATATACCGTCAGATTGGCTCAAAGAATTTCTTGCCTGTTATAAATAAGAGAAAAGATATGTATAAAGAAAGTAATAGCTTAACCTACAGTGAAATCGTCAAATCCCTTCAGACTGCCTATAGTAATTCTGAAGAATATATTCCTTTAAAAATCGCTTTTTTACGGAATATTACCGTTGAGCCCATACTAATAAATTATCTGAAGTTTTTTTGTCATTGTGAAAGGATAAAAACTGAAATTTATCCGGGAGATTATGATAATGTGCTACAGGATGTAATGGTAAAGGAAAGCCCTCTGTATAAATATAACCCTGATATTATTATAATATGCCTGAAAAAAGAAATGTTATGTAATAAATTGATAGATAATTTTATTCAGTTAAGCAATCAGGAAATAGAAATAGAAGTAAAGAGACTGTTGAATTATTTTAATACAATCCTGAACAGTATCAGACAATACAGTAATGCAGTTATACTGGTTCATAATTTTGAAATGAGTATCTATCCGTCATTTGGAATACTGGATTATCAGAATAAAAACAGGCAGTTAAATACTTTGAGAAGATTTAATATCGATTTGCTGGATATAATCAGTCAATATAAAAGTACTTATATTGTTGATATGGATTTATTACAATCAATGACAGGATATAAATCTTTTATAGATAACCGCTACTGGCATATTGGAAGAGCTCCATATACAAGAGAAGCATCTGAATTTATAACTCTTGAATATATGAAATTTATAAAAGCATTGAAAGGAAAAAGTAAAAAATGTCTTGTTTTAGACTGTGATAATACATTATGGGGTGGAATTATCGGAGAAGACGGCATTGATAAAATACAAATAGGAAACATCTATCCCGGATCTGCCTACCAGGAATTTCAACAGTCTATCCTTAATTTATACAATCGTGGTATTATACTTGCCATATGCAGTAAAAATAATGAACATGATGTTCTGGATGTTTTTGACCGTAATATCAATATGGTTTTAAAGAAAGAACATTTTCTGGTGATGAAGATTAACTGGAATGATAAGGTAAATAACCTGAAAGAAATTGCTGATGAATTAAATATAGGACTGGAGAGTATAGTTTTTGCAGATGATAATATATTTGAAATAAACATGGTCAGGCAATTACTGCCGGAAGTTAAAACAATTCATTTATCCGGAGATCCATCGGGATACAGGGATATACTTAATTCTTTGAGTCTTTTTGATATGCTGACATATTCTGATGAGGACAGAAATAGAAATAAAATGTATGAAAGTGAATTAAACAGGAAGAAAACTCTCTCATCTATAGAATTTAACTCTCTTTATGACTATTATAAATACCTGAAAATGGATGTTATTATTAAAAATGCAGATGAACAGACAATTCCAAGAATTTCCCAATTGACTCAGAAGACAAATCAGTTTAACCTGACTAGCAGAAGATATTCTGAGGAAGAAATAGAGGATTTCTGTAAATCCAGGAATAATACTGTAAGATACGCTGTTTTAAAAGACTGTTTTGGCGATAGTGGCATTGTTGGTGTAGCAATATTAAATTATGAGAATGGTATTTGTGTTATTGATACTTTTCTTCTGAGTTGCCGTGTAATAGGCAGAGGACTTGAATATGTGCTTCTTAAAGATATTGTGTCTATGGCAGGGAAGAGAGGATGCAAAAGTATTACAGGCCTCTATATACCAACCAGAAAAAATGAGCAGGTGAAAGATTTTTATGAGAAGAAAGATTTTATACCATTGGAAACTAATAGTAATATGAGTAAATATGTCTTTTCTTTAGAAGATAAATCTATTAATGTGCCGGATTATTTTAATTCAATAAAGTGCCTGCCGTCAGGTTCTTAGTAATGCAACAGGTAAAAGAGTATCCATGAAAAATTTCTGCCTGGCAGGATCTGGAGAAGAAAAATGGATATGTAATATAGAATTAAAAATTAAGTAAGGGCTAATTTGTTGTCTGTAAAACAACTTATATAAAGCACATGATTTTTCTTCGTAAGAGCCTGCCAGGCAGAAGCTGATGGTTACTAACTTACCTGGAGCGGTACTTAGTATTACATTGTCGAATTTTTTACGTTATAGAGAAAGAGAATATGAATAAACCTTATTTTAACTTTTTTATTATTGCCGGAATGCCAAGAGCAGGAACAACTTTTCTTTATCATAACCTGCAAAAACACCCTCAGATCTTTTTGCCTTACAGAAAAGAAACAAATTATTTTTCTTTTAATTCTTATAAAGGTTTAGAATGGTTCGAAGATCTTTATAAAGGAATAAAAGATGACCAGATTGGGGGGGATATTTCTCCTTTTTATTTTCTTGATGAAAGATCAATTGTTCATTTAAAGGAATTATGTGGTGATAGAAAAATAATTATAGTTGTTAGAGACCCTGTAGAATTTTCAATTTCTGCCTATTCACAGGTAAATACTTATTCTCCCGGGAAATTAGTTGATTTTCCGGGATTTCTAGAATATTTTAAAATTGATTTTGATAAGAGTTCTATAGAATTCAGTCTTAAGAACCGCGGAGTTGATGTTATTATTGATAGTTATCGAAAGGCTTTTGAAAGAAATCTTTTATTAATAAACTTTGAGCTCTTAAGAAAAGATTCTCTGTTGTTTTTACGTAATATTGAAAAATTTATAGGTGTACCTCATTATTTTAATAGAGGTAATTTTGATAATATGTTAATAAATGCCAGTAATAGAAGAAATAATAAATTACTTACAAAACTTATGATGAATGAAAAGTTTATTTACTTTTTAAACCTGTGTTTACCCAGAAAAATGTTAAGACTTTTCAGATACTGGTTTGATCATTTAAGTGCAAGGAATAAATCAAATGACTGTCAATATAATAATATTCCTTCTGATATATTACTCCTTGCAGAAGATTTATTTGCCAGGCAGAGGGGATATATTAGTGAAATATTCAAACATTCTTCTGTTGTTAACGGGTTACTTGAACCTGTAGACTATTTATATTAAACTGGATATTAAGATAATGATAATATGCCCTTTATGTGAGACGGAATTGATTGATAAATATGAAGTATTATGCTGTAATAACTGTGGTTTTAATGCCAGCAGGGTAGATGATACCGTATTTTTTAATCCTGAAATAGAAGAACATCATATTGATTTCGATGCAGAAGGCCTTGATATTATATTTAAAGCAGAGGAAAAGCACTTCTGGTTTAATGTTAGAAAACATATTATAAAAGATATGTTTGATAAGTATATTAAAAAGGATAAAAAAGTTATTGAAATTGGCGCAGGAACCGGTAATATAGCAAAAATGCTCCTGAATGAAGGTTACAGGGTAGCTGTAGGAGACATACATAAAAATGGACTGAATTATGCGAAAAGTTATGGTATAAAGGAAAGATATCAATTTGATTTGATGAAATCTCCTTTTAAAGAATCTTTTAATGTAGTCGGTATATTTGATGTATTGGAACATCTTGAAAACGATAGTCTGGCAGTAAAAAATATCTACAAAATACTAAAAACAGGTGGAATAGTAATAGGAACTGTACCTGCTCATAAATGGCTCTGGACTCGTTTTGATATTACTCATAAAAGAAGATATGAATTAAAAGAGATTAAAAAACTTTTTACAGATAACGGATTTCAAATTCTGGAAGCGAAAAATTTTTTTATCTCCATATTACCTTTATTATATTTAAATTCTCTCTTAAATAACAAAAAGACTGATATGGTGATTAAAGATTTGATTGAAGAGTTTGATAAAAAAATACTGAATATTAATCCGATTATAAATAGTATATTACTCAATATATTATTATTAGAACTCAAAATAATAAAATATATTTCCTCACCTGTCGGAGGAAGTATTATATTAGTAGCGAAAAAAATTCATACTACTGATTTAATGAAAGAGGATGCTTAATATTATACCATTTAATAAACCTTATATAACAGGAAAAGAATTTGCTTATATAGGTGAAGCTATAGCCAATGGTCATCTGTCAGGTGACGGTATATTTACAAAAAAATGTCAGGAATGGTTGGAAAAGGTAACAGGATGCCGTAAAGCATTACTGACTAATTCCTGCACCGGAGCCCTGGAAATGACAGCCATTCTCTCTGATATAAAACCAGGTGATGAAGTAATCCTTCCTTCCTATACATTTGTTTCCACTGCCAATGCTTTTGTATTAAGAGGAGCTGTTCCGGTATTTATTGATATTAGATCTGATACATTCAATATAGATGAAACTAAAATTGAAACTGAAATTACCGATAAAACCAGGGCTATTATTGTTGTACATTATGCCGGCATTGCATGCGAAATGGATACCATCATGGATATTGCCGGTAGATATAATTTACTGGTAATAGAAGATGCAGCCCATGGACTGCTGTGTAGTTATAAGGGAAAATCAGCAGGTAATTTTGGCCATATGGCAACATTAAGTTTCCATGAAACTAAAAATATTCATTCCGGTGAAGGAGGAGCTCTGTTATTAAATGATGAAAGTCTTATAGAAAGAGCGGAAATTATCAGAGAAAAAGGAACAAACAGAAACAAGTTTTTCAGAGGCCAGGTCGATAAATATAGCTGGGTTGATATAGGTTCTTCTTATCTTCCAAGCGAAATTTCGTCTGCATTTTTATGGGGTCAAATTGAATATGCTGAAGATATAACAAAAAAACGCCTGCATATATGGAATAAATACCATTTATCACTTGAAGATTTAGAAAAATCCGGTAAAATTCGCTGTCCTGTAGTGCCATCTCATTGTAAACATAATGGACATATGTATTCTATACTTTTACCGGATTTACAAAGTAGAACATTTTTTTTGACAAGACTGAACGAAAAAGGTATAAATTGTGTATTCCATTATATACCTCTTCATATTTCTCCGGGAGGTTTGAAATATGGGCGTTTTTCCGGTCAACTGGATATAACTCAAAATATAAGTGATAGACTCGTAAGATTACCTTTATGGATAGATATGGGAGATAAGGTGGACTATGTTGTAGAACAGGTATTTCTGGCAATGAATGAGATTTTTTCTAAATCTTTATTTTGTTAAGTTTTCTGAAGATTGTCAATTTTTATGGAAAAAACAGGAGATAGTGAAAATTATTTTGTGGAACTTTTCATATATTTTTTGAAATCAGGACCTTCATTAAAAATTAAATCAATAATACTTACATAATGTGTAAAAGGTGGATATAACTGGTTATACTCCCGGTAATCTGAGTAGTCCATCCATGTGAGAGTGATATTTTCTTTTTTAAAACTATATTCATCTATATAATTTTTTGCCATAGGTCCCGATATATACTCACTGGCACCGGCACATTTACATAGATGAAGAATTTTTTCCATTTTTCCATTAATTAATTCATAATCACTTGAAAAAGATATTTTTGTTTTATTACCAATAATTTTATTAATAAAACAGATAAATTTATAATTAATTATACTTAAATATTTTTCATCTGAATTTAAATATAATTCTTCGAATAATTCTCTGTATTCATTAAAATATCTGGCTTTTGAATAATTATTGTATATGGTTTTCCAGTGATTTTTTCCCCAGTTTTTATCTGATACTTTTGTATCTTTAATTTTTTGAAAAAATTTCCCCTTTACTTCTACTGGTATTGTAATCCACTTTGTTCCCAGGGATGTTTTGATTTTATTTCTATTTCTCCAATCTCTTCTGGTGTATTGAACATCATCATACAGGATAAATTCATCTACCATATTTATTATATCAAAATAACCTTTCCAGGGTATATAATTTGACTGTACTATTGCAATTTTTTTATTTTTTACCAAGGCTTAAATATAACCCCTCTTTCCTGGAGCAATCTTTTAATCTTATTAACTGTTTCTTCAGGGTTTTTATTTTCCCTTACTTTCAAATCATAGGAAACATCAGTAGTTACTTCTTCTCCCATCCATATGGTGACAGTTCTGTCGGCAGGTATTACTGTCTCTATAAGTTCTATGTCTTCTCCTCTGAGTTCAATAGCTGTTACTATCAATATAATTCCTGTATCAAGTAATATATTGGCCACTTCTGCAACTCTTCTTAAATGTTCTTCTTTATTATTGTTCTTACCTTTTATGTCTGCATCTACTCCATAGAGCACATTACCTATACCCATAAAATAAACGAATTTTCCATCTTCAAAGAGTTTTCTTTCCAGACTTTTTGCAACTGGTTTTTTACCGGTATTTTTTCCGCCTGTTATTAAAACAAGGGTCGATCTCTGATTATATTTTTCTGCTCTCTGTTCTTTATCTATCATACTCTGTTCCCATTTGGAGTTTCTCCGGAAAACTTTGCTTCTCACAGAGGTCTGTTTATCTTCAAGAGCTTCTAATATTATGCCTCCTCCACGGATTTCATAATTATCTGCAACAATAAACCTCCCTGTTACCGGTAATTCTTCTACTGTATCAAAGGCAACAGGCTTCTTCAATTTTAAAATACATTCTGCCACATCATGACGGTTAATAATTTCTTTTGTATTAATTTCATCCAGTGTGGAAGCATCAATTATTCTGTTTATTTTTTCAATAGAAACAGGCACTTTTGCCGTGCCGACTTTAAGAGTATATTCTTTGTCCTTTACCACAGGCTCTTTTCCGAGCCAGAATAAACTGACTTTCAATCTGGAAGTCACTTCAGGTCTTTTTTCTTCCGGTTTTACAGCTATTTCTCCTCTTGTTACATATATTTGTTCCTGAAGGGTCAGTCCTGCAGCATATCCTGGATACAACTCTTTTACGGGAGAGCCGTTAAAAGATTCTATAGTTTTTACTTTACTTTTTTTGCCTGAAGGATAGAAGGTAATTTCATCTCCCGTTCTGATTGAACCTGAATGAACAGTTCCTGCTATAATGCGTCTGTTATCACCGAAACTGCTGAATTTATATACATCCTGAACAAACATTCTGAAAGGTTTATTTATGAGAGACGCCTCTTTCTCAAAATTATCCAGAACATCAACGAGATTACCATCTTTATACCAGGCAAGTTCTTTATTGTTCTCAGATATATTAATACCTGTTATGCCGCTTACAGGAATGAAACATAAAGGATGCAGATTAATATCAGACAGAAATTGAGAATAATCTTTTACAATTCCGTCGAATATATCCTTACTGTAAGATACCAGATCCATCTTATTGACAATTACGGAAATTTGTTTAATACCCAGCATAGAAAGAATATATCCATGGCGCTTTGAATTTTCTTTTATGCCTTCCTGTGCATCTATTACAAGAAGAGCAGCCTCGGCTCTTGAAGCACCTGTTACCATATTTTTTAGAAATTCTATATGTCCGGGAGCGTCTAAAATTATATAATCCCTTTTTTTTGTTTTAAAAAATACCCTTGCTGTATCGATTGTAATACCCTGTGACTGCTCGTCTTTCAGTGCATCTATCAAAAAAGCATATTCAAAGATCTTTGAATTCCTGGCACATCTTTCCTTTACTTCTTCAAGTTTTCCTTCCGGCAATGATTTTGTATCGGAAAGAAGTCTGCCTATAATAGTGCTTTTGCCATGATCCACATGGCCGGCAATAACTATATTCATTTTTTCTTTACTATCGTGACAATTCATAATTTACATATATCCTTCTCTTCTGAGAGTTTCTAAGCCTCCTCCGTCATCTTTATCCTGAGCTCTGCCGCTTCTTTCTGCAATGTTGGAAAATTTTCCCCTTCTTAATTCTTCAATAATTTCTTCTACTGTCTCTGCATCTGATTCTACAGGAGAGGTGCATGGCCAGCAGCCGAGAGAGCGATATCTTTTCCCTTTTCCTTTATTATAATAAAGAGATACTGTCGGTATTTTTTCTCTTTCAATATATTCCCATATATTTAATTCCGTCCAGTCCAGCAAAGGATGGATACGAACATGAGTTCCGGGAGCAAATTCCGTATTGAATTGATTCCAGAATTCAGGCGGCTGATCCCCTATATCCCATATATTTTCTCTGTCTCTCGGAGAAAAATACCTTTCCTTTGAACGGGAACCTTCTTCATCAGCTCTTACACCTGCAATAATACCGGTAAATGGTTCTGCTGTTTTATCGGTTTCATATTTCAGTTTCTGATGATTGAAACGGTACCGTGGGCCATTTCCATTTAAAGTATTTTTTAGAGCTTCCGTTTTTAATATACGGCAGCAGTTGATTCTATCTACTTTCCCGTCAGGAAAGGTTTCTTTGTTTTTTAAAGCTTCTTCATTGATGCCATATATCATATTCAGCTTCCATTCCACTGTCAATTTGTCCCTGTAACATGTCATTTCCGGGATTTTATAGGTTGTATCAATATGAATCAGAGGGAAGGGGACATGGCCGAAAAAAGCTTTTCTTGTCAGCCATAAAAGAACAGTACTGTCTTTTCCTATTGACCAGAGCATGCCAAGATTTTTAAAATTTGCATAGGCTTCACGCAGAATGTAAATACTTATATTTTCTAATTGATCCAGATGATCCATAAACATCTCCTAACTTATTTCTCCTGAAATATATGCCTTTGTTCTTTCATCTTTCGGAAAATTAAAGATTTCTTTTGCACTCCCATGTTCTACCAGTTCACCCATATACATAAAAACTACATAGTCTGCAATACGTTTTGCCTGTCTCAGTATATGAGTGACAAATAGAATAGTGTAATTTTTCTTCAGATACTGAAACTGTTTTTCTATAAGCTTTCCTGACACAGGGTCAAGGGCAGAAGTAGGTTCATCTGCCAGAATAACAGAAGGATTAACGGCAAGGGCTCTTGCAAGAGCCAGTCTCTGCTGCTGTCCTACCGAGAGTTTTACTGCAGGACTGTGAAGTCTGTCTTTGACTTCATCCCACAGTCCTGAAAGCTTCAGATAATATTCTACGAGATTATCCATTTCACTTTTTTTATTACAGGATTTATTATTGTTTTCTTCTACAGGGCATATGGCTTTAAGTTCTTCTATCTGCATATTTATTTCTTTTTTTGTCATTCTATGAATCTTCGGCCCGAAAGATATGTTTTTATAAATAGACATAGGAAGAGGATAGGGTTTCTGGGAGAGAAAACCGATTTTTTTTCTCATAACAAGTAAATCGGTATTTTTATCATACATATTAATTCCGTCTACCATAACCTCCCCTTTTACTTTAACATGTTCATAAAGATCGAGCAGCCTGTTAATACTTTTAAGAAGTGTTGTTTTTCCGCAGCCGGAAGGGCCTATGATTGCAGTTATCTGACTGTCCGGTATATCAATAGTTATGTCTTTAAGAACAGTATTATTTATATATTTTATAGAAAGATTTTTTAGATTTATGTGAGCCATATTATACTTCCCTTCCTCTGATTATATTCCTCGAAACCCTCTTACTTAACATTCTTGAAGCTATACTTACGAAAGAAACGATGAAAAGCAGTACAAGAGCCGATGCATAGGCTCTCTGCTGTACTTCCGGATATGGAGTGGATAGCTGAAAGAAAATAGCAAGAGGAAGAGAACCGGCAGAGTCAAAAATAGATCGCGGAATATAATCTGAGTATCCTGTTGTAAAAAGTATTGATGCAGCATCTCCTATAGCCCTTCCGAAGGCAAGCATTATGCCTGTGATAATCCCGGGAAAGATCTGTTTTGCAATTACAAAAACTGTTGTCTCAAACCTTGTAGCACCCATTGCACAGGAAGTTTCTTTTAATTCCACAGGAACCAGTTTTATAATTTCATCTATGGAGCGTGTCATAATCGGAAGAATAAGGATTGTAAGGACAAATATTCCTCCGAAAAGAGATGTCCTTATACCCATGTAAGTCATTATTATAAACCCGAATGCTCCGTAGACAATAGATGGGATGCCCCAGAGTATATCCAGGATAAGTCTGGTAAAGGAAGAAATATATTTACCACTGTATTCTTTTTGAAGAGCAAAAGCCACAGGGAGGCTTAAAAAAATACATATAATTGTAGAACCGAATGCAAGATAGAGGGAACCGGCAATAGCGTTGGCTATACCTCCTTCTTTACCGAGATAATAACCTCCTTTCGGTGTTTCTGTAAGCATGGAGATGTTTATAGCTTCAATGCCTCTTATTGTAACAACAGATATCATTATAAGAAATAACAGGAGTATAAATCCAAGTGAACCACTCATTAATAATTTGAAAAAATATTCTTCTATTTTTCTATAATTCATATTTATACCTTTTCAATTTTTGCCAGAATAATTCTTGCGAAAATACTGAATATTGCTACAACAAAAAAAAGTATTAAAGAAGCAAGCATAAGAGCTGAACTGTAAAGAGGAATAGACATCATTTCTCCGTAATTATTTGCTATAAGACCGGGAAGGGTATAAACAGGGTCAAAGATTGAAAGAGAAATGTTCGAAACATTTCCTGTTACCATAAGAACTGCCATTGTCTCACCCAGAGCCCTGGTAAAACCCAGGATTATTGCTGCAAACATACCTCCCATACCCTGTTTGATTAAAACATATTTTATTGTTTCCCATTTTGTTGCCCCCAGTGCTATAGATGCTTCTCTTGCTTCAAATGGTATTGAATTTAACACTTCTACTGAAATAGAAATTATAACAGGTAATACCATAATTGCAAGTATAATACCTCCAGACAGGAGGCAGTAACCTGTTGTATTGTATCCTATAGATTGTCCCATAATTTTTACAGAAGGAACAATCAGAATAACTCCTATTAAGCCGTAAACGACCGATGGTATGGCTGCAAGCAGGTCAATAACCAGAACAATGATTTCTTTCAGCCTTTTACCTGCATATTCCGAAAGATATATGGCAGAAAAAATACTCAGGGGAGTGGCAATAAACATTGCCATAAATGTAACTTCAAGTGTGCCGATAATAAATGAATAAAATCCGAATTCATTTTTCATTGGATGCCATGAAGTGGAAAGAAATAGATCTACTGCAGTTTTTTGTATAAGTATAGGATATGCTTTCAGAAATAAAGAAATAAGGATTATAAAGAGAATGGAATTTACTGCTATAACAGTTAAATACATTGATTTACCGGCCAGCCTGTCTATAATCCATCTGAATTTCATCATTAATTACCGAATTTTTTTAAATTTTCCCTGATCTGTTCTTTCTGCAGATTAATATATCCGGCTTCTACTACATATTTCTGACCGTCTGTTAAAATCCATCTGACAAATTCTTCACTTATTCCATTGAATTTCTCTTTACTTATAATATAAAGGTTTCTGGCAGGAGGTGACGGATAGACTCCTGAAATAATTGCTTTCATGGCTTTATCTTTAGTGCTTAAATCTTCATCTTCATCTATTTTGCCATTTTCATTTAAATCCAGTGGTAAAATTCGAATCCCTTTTATCGGGAGCCCTGTTTTTATATCATAGGCATAACCGAGATTATTATAACCTGTACCGGCAGGATCCTTACTGACAGCTTCAGTAAGCCCCGGATCTCCGTAAACTGCTATACCTTTGAGATCTTCCTGATCTCCTCCCAGGTATTTTGCCCATATTTCTGCTGCACCACATGCATCGGATCTTGTATAAACCTGTATCTTATCTTTACAATCAGTGCCGGAAACTTCACCCCATGTCATAGACTTACCTTTTATCCATAAATCAACTATGACCTGTTTCTTTACACCTTTTTTTAGCAGATCCTTTTCTATTAAAGGATTTTTTTCATTTATAGTGGGAAATACTGCGTCTTTAACGAGAGGAATATAAAATGCCCCTTTTTCTATTTCTTCTTTTTTTATGTCCCTTGAAACCATTCCAATATCAACCATGCCTGAAAGAGCATCTGTGACTCCCTTGCCTGCTCCTCCTGCCGACACATCGATTCTTACAGAAGGATGAATTTTTTGAAATTCTTCAGCCCATTTTACCATCATAGGATACAGAGCCCATGCACCTGATACTCGTATGGTTCCTTCTTCTTTCTGGCCGGGAGTCTCATTACATCCTGTCAGTAAAGTTATTATCATAAAGAGAATAAAAAAAGTTAAAAGTTTATTTATATTCATTTACCGTTTCCTTTTTCAATATAATTAATTGTTTTATCATGAGATAAGATATAATATTATTTACACTTTCTTCTATGGTAATTTTATCAGTTTCTATTATTATTTCAGGTGTTTCCGGTTCTTCATAGGGGGAGTCTATACCTGTAAACTGTTTCACCATACCCTGTCTTGCTTTTTTATAAAATCCTTTAACATCTCTTTCTTCACAGACTTTTAAAGGGCATCTAACATAGATTTCTATAAATTCTTCTTTTGCTACAAGTTGTCTTGCCAGGTATCTATCTCTTCTATAGGGAGAAATAAAAGCAGTCATAACTACAAGGCCTGCATCTACAAAAAGTTTTGCTACTTCTGAAATTCTCCTTATATTTTCTTCTCTGCTTTCTTTTGAAAAGTCTAAATCTTTATTCAGGCCAGTTCTTATATTATCTCCGTCCAGAATGTAAGTCCTGATACCAAGACAATAGAGTTTTTCTTCCAATATAGAGGCAAGTGTTGATTTACCGGAACCTGACAGGCCTGTAAACCATAGAATCATAGATTTATGTTTATTTAGCCTTATTCTATCCTCTTTTTTTATAACCGGTTCATAAGGTATAATATTCATAAGTTTATCCATGACATGATAAAATTTTGGTTAAAAAAATAAATGAAGTCTACTTAAATTGTTTAATTAACATATAATGATAGTATAATCTAACATACATCAGCTAAAGTAGTTTTCTCCAATTTTTCTGCTATATAATCACGAATTTCTTTAAAAATATAGATAAGATTTTTTTCTCTTTCAATAGGTGTTGATTCATAAAAATACTTGCTTACTGATTCTGTAGGAGCAAGAGCACCATCGAAAAGTCTGATGATTTCGGCTAAAGTAATTTCTTTTGGAGTCTTTGCAAGGCAGTAGCCACCTTTATTTCCTTTTAAACTGCGAAGATATTTTGCACGTTTCAGAGTTAATAAAATTTGCTCAAGGAATTTTTCCGGTATATCCTGAGCTTTTGAAATAGTAGCTACAGAAGTGTAATATTCACCGCTATGTCTTGCCAGATAAACAAGGGCAAGCAGAGCATACTCACAACGAGAAGTTAACTTCATTCTTAAATTTCCTTATATGACTTAACCGATAGGATTTATAATATAAAAAGAATTTATCAGAATGAATAAGTTTTGTCAATAGTAATTTTTTATAGCTTTCTTATGAAGCAACTGGTAATTTTCAGGCAACCCATCAACATTTACCTGTTTAAAATTATTCATAATATATTTCCATATAAGGAAATGGGTGTTCTGAAATCTTAAATCATCTCTACCATCAAGAGGAACATCTCCTAAAATGACCCAGTTAATATGTTTATTTTCTAAATCAGAAATCATTTTTTCCTGATTTTCTTTTGGTTCTTTAAATACAAAATAAATTCTCCACAGAGGTGATTTTTTTTGTAATATTGGATAAAATACAGGCCAGTGAGGTACAATAAGTACTTCTTCAAAATCTATAAAGTCTTTATTTATTTTTTTTACTGTTTCGATTATATCAGCAGTAGATTTATCTAACCATATGTCATCACCGCAAATATCGATTTTTACAAAAGAATCTTTTTGTGCACTGGCCTTGATATAACAGGGACTTACCATCCACATAGTATAATAAGTCATAATAGAAACAGCAAGTAAAGATAAAAGACTGATTAATTTTAAGTATTTATTTTTTAATAAAAATGGCAGACTCATTAAACCTATTAGAAACGGATGAATGGAGTGAGTCAGATGTCCTGTGTCAGCTCGTGAAAAACCATAATGCATATAAATAAATCCTGTAATGGTCGTTGAAATAATGATGGCTTTTTCCCGGAAATTTTCTCTGGTTTTTATTAAATAAATACCGAGTAACAGGTAGTAGGCAGGCAGTATTAAAAAAAATAGACCGGTAAAAAACTGTAATTTATTCATGTAACTGACTTTCCACGGCCATGGCACTGGTAAAGTAAGATTTGTACTTCCGCGACTGAACATCTCCATTATTACCTTCATATAACTGCTGAAAAAATCCGGTATTGCTATAAACATATATAACATAGGTATATAACCGATTATTATTCCGGCAATCCAGAGAAATAATTTTTTCTTCAACCCTGCTCTGTCTATTTTAAAATAGATGAAGAAAATCAATAATAAAAAAACTATGAAATTGTAAAGTCCATAGTTACGACCAAAGAAAGCAGAGAAACCGATAAAGATTCCTGCAATAAAATGGTATAAATTTGAAGGTTTTTCAATTAAACATACTCCGAGATAGACTGACATCATTATTATAGTGTGTACAAACAGTTTATGACGGGGATACATCCAGATTAGTAACAGGACACCGGCTGCAGATAATATCCACCAGGAATTAACTACCCGTCTGAGAGCCATAAGACCGAATGTAAGACCGATGAATTGAAATATACTTACAGAAAGTCTTAATGACATAATTCCATTACCTGATATCTTTGCCAGGGTAGAGGTCCAGTAGTATCGACCCGGATCATAGGCCTGAAAATCTCTTATCGGTATCTCACCAGTTCCCGTCCTTATGGTACCGTACCATAAATAACCTTCATCTGCTAGATTAATAAGAATATTTCCCTGTAGCCAGAATGAGATACTTACCAGAATAAAAGCTATGGAGATGATTTTTAGTAAATCTAAATTGTCTTTAAATAATTTAATAAATTTATTTTTCATATATTTCTTTTATAACATATTTAGGATATTTTGATTCTCTGAAAAAGGATGAAAAGGTTAAGCTTATAAATGCCTTAAATGCAAGTCTGAGTCTTTTGTAAAAGCTATATCCTGAAGGACTTTTAATTCTTGGTTGCCGAATTATTTCCATAGTTTCAATATTTTTACTCAACATAGCAATAAGTCCTACTAAATAAGGTTCAGTTTCTCTATTTTCCCTGAGCATTTTTAGTATGTTTTTATTTATAGCAACGAAAAGACCTGTGTCAGACGGGATTTTCCCGCCTGTTGCAATTGAAAGCCATGTTTTGAAAATTTTAGAGGTAAATGATCTCGAAAATGATTGAAAATTCCCTTTTCTTCTTGCAAAAACAGCATCTGTATTATCTTTTAGTTTTTCCAGAAGTAATGGTATGTATTCGGGCGGATCCTGCAGATCTGCATCCAGAATAACTGCTATTTCTCCATGTGCATAATCTAAGCCTGCTTTTACTGCAAGGTTCTGACCGGAATTATGCTCAAAAGAAATTACTATGATATTATCACTGGCAAGAGCTTCTTTTTTAATAAAATCCAGTGAACCATCAGAACTTCCATCATCAATTAAAATAATTTCATAGGAAAAATGAAAACTTCTGGCTGTATCTTTAATTCTTCTTAAAAGTTCCGGTAATTCCAGTTCATTATTAAAAACAGGAATAATTATTGAACAATAAATAGTTTCAGTATCCTCCATGTTTATCAACTACATTTATTAAAGCTTTTCCTTTTATATATCTCTTTAAATTTTTCACAAATAATCCTTCCCATCTGAAAGGAGGCTCTTCTTTGCTTCTACCCAGATGAGGAGAAACAACTATCCGGCTTTCAGACCAGATCCAGTGTTCAGAAGGTAAAGGTTCTTCTTCAAAAACATCAAGTCCTGCACCTTTTATTTTATTTGCAGTAAAAGCTTCCTTTAAAGCCTTTTCATCTATTATTTTCCCTCTGCTTATGTTAACGATAATAGCCTGTGGATTTAAACTCTCTAATTCATTTCTTCCTATTAGATGATATGTGTCTTTTGTTAAAGGTAAGGCTGCGAAAATGTAATTCATTTCTGATAAATATCCACGCCACTCAGAATGTCCGAGTGTTTTTTCTACAATATTTTTTAGTTCTTTTTTTCTACCCTGGTTCTTGCAGACCCCATAAATTTTAACACCAGAAACTTGAAGTCTTTTTGCAATAGCCCTGCCTGCACCTCCCATACCAAGAATCATAGCTTTTTTACCATATATTGATTCCACATGCTCTCTTTCCCAGAAAGAGTTTTTCTGGCGATCCCTTGCTATATGTAATCCCCTTGCTATAGTGAGAAATAATGCCATTGCATGATCGGCAAGATCATTATCGTAGATGCCCCTGGCATTGGTTAAAATAACCTGATTTTCCTTCATAATTTCAGAAGATAAAATAAGATCTACTCCTACAGAATTGGACTGCATCCATTTAAGTTTTTTAGCAAAGGGAAGTGACTGGATAAAATACCGATTGCCAAGAACAATCTCTGCTTCAATTATTTCTGTTTTTGCATCTTCTTCATTTGAAACAATTGCAAATTGAGCAGATGGTGCTGCTTTCTTTAAATCCTCAAAATGCCGGTTATCAGGTTTATACATCAGCAGAATTTTCATTTTTTATGATATTCCCTATAAATTTATATAGTTCATTTTTATCTTTATTTTTTTCTTCTTCTGTTCTGCTTTTAAGAAACTCAAAAGCATTTAAAATATTTTTAATCTCCAGATTGATATTTCGACCTGTTATGTCACGTTTAAAGGCTCTACGGAGAAAGCCAAAGCCGCATTCTATTCGGCTCATTTCTTTTAACAGCAGATTAAATGGAATAGGATCTCCACGGCCTAAAAGTGTTATGCCGCCAAATCCAAAGATATTTTTATTAAAGATTTTTCTTGTTTTTTCCACTGTCCCATCTGCTACAGCTTCGAAGATATTTTGGGAACCCCTGGAAAGAGACAGGTCGTTAAGCCCTATATATACGTAATCTACAGATAATCTGGCTATAAGCTCTGCATTATTGATTCCTTCTTTATTTTCTATCAAAATACCTGCTTTACATCGACCCTTTATAAAACGTAAGAATTTTTTTACTTCATCAGGAGTTTTGACCATAGGTAAAAAAATTATGTCTGCTCCTCCGTATATTGCTGATTCAACTTCTTCCTCCGTATAAGAGCCTATTGAATTTATACGGCAAATAACTTTAGTTGATACTGATTTCTTGATTTTTATAAGATCGGCTAATGTATCGCAATTACACTCCATACCTGTGTGTTTTTGACGTTCTTCTTTACCTTTACATTCCCAGTCGATTATAATACCTTTTATCCCGGCCAGAACGGAAGAGCAGGCTAAATTTATATCGGTAGTGAAAAGCCACAGTTCAAACATAAGGTTTTTCTCCTATTACAAACAGGGTTGAGCCATATGGAAATGATAAAAAACTTGATAATTTTACTTCAAAAAGGATAATAAGGGTAAATAGAAAATTAGTTATCTTACCGGGGTTTCTTTCGTCTAAATAGAAAATTCTTGATAATATAAACAGTGGAAAAAGAAAAAAATTATAGTAATTTATATGTTTGATTAGAAATCCTGAATTCTTCAACATATCAATCAATTCATTTTTATTATATCTTCTGATATGGCCTGCTGTTCTATCTCTATAACTGAAAAGTTTTTTGAAAGCAGGTACTGTTAATATAATACGCCCCCCGGTTTTTAGAACTCTGAATACTTCACTTATAGCAGTTGTATCATATGGTAAATGCTCAATGATATCAAGTATTAAAACAACATCAAAACTTTTATCCTTTAAAGGAATATTCATTGCATCTGCCTGGAGTAAATTTAATAGAAACATGGATTTTTTACAATATTCTATTGATTCCGGCAGAATATCAATAGCAGTTATAGAAGGGATTTTTGATTTTAAATGTTCTAATATTGTTCCTGTTCCACATCCAATATCCAGAAGGTTTTCTGGTGAAAACTCTTCAAGTATAGTTTCGATGAGCTTTTGTTTCCCTTTAAGCCAGAAATGTTTTTTTTCTTCCAGATTGAGTAAATTTTTAAAATTCATTTTTTTCTGCAGTAAAAATTTGAAATGGTAAAAATGGATATAAAAAAGTTAACTCTTCACCATGTTTTTCCAGATGTAAACCGATTTTAGTGTTTACTATAAAAGGAGGAAAAAAACCGAACCTGTAAACAGACGGTTTTACAAAACCTGTTTCTTTAAGTATGTTAAAAACATTATCTTTTCTTAAGTTTAACATTCCTTTTTCCATAGACCAGTTCATACCTGGTGTCAGGAATATCTGTATATAATATAAAGGATTACAGGGGTTTGGTTCAAGGAAGGCAATTCTGCCTTCTGGTTTTAGCAGGTTGTAAATTCCTCTGAATACAGACTTAAGATTATCTACATGGTGTAATGTGAAAAATCCTATTACCGAGTCAAATCGTTTTTCTATTTTTTCTGAGCCATCAATTATGTCAACACAATAAAGAGAAAGAGGGTGTTCTCTTGAATTAAATTTTTTTAGTTTTTCTAAAAGTCCCCGGGATATATCCAGGCCAGAAAGATTAAAATGTCTTTCTAATAGAGGCAGAGTATAACGTCCCATCCCGCAACCCATTTCCAGGATTTCTTCTTTTTGCTCCAGTCTTCCAACTTTAATCATTTTATCTATCTGACGATTTACATAATGTGAATAAGTTGGAAGCATTGTTTTTTTTATATTTTTTTCAAAATATTCTATCTGATTAATATTATGGGTGTATAAATTTTTTTTCATAAAAAGTACTTCTTTGTTAGAGCTTCTTCAGGTATTTTTCTATGTGACAGATTTCAGGACGTAATTCTCTGGTTTCATAGTAGCCTGGTTTAATGTTTTATCCATTTAACTCTTCAGTAAATCCTTAATACTTTCCACCATCAGCCCTGTATATTTAACAACTTCTTCCATCGGAAATCCGTCTTCCAGCATCTTTTTCGCTACTTCCCTTTTTCCTTCTTCCTTCCCTTTCTCCATCCCCTTCTCCATCCCCTTCTCCATCCATTTATCTCTATTTTCCTTTGTTATATATTCTCCCAGATCACCTATTATAGCCATAGGTTTACCTCCTTGCAGTTTCATTATTTCTTCATAAAATATCTTCTGTTTTGCTTCATCTTTTATCTTTATTATAGCATCTATAAAGTTAAAAATCTCTATTACTTTTTCTTTACTATATCCTTTTTCTAACAATAATCTTGCTAACTTCGTCTTGAATTTCAATCTTTTATCCTGGTTTTGCCCCGATCTTATTACATATTTTACAGCAAGAACTACAAGTGCAAAAGGATTATCACTTTTCTCAAGTTCAGCATATTCTACATCTAAGGCTTTATAAGTTCTGTATTTATAATTAAGACTGGTGCCGAAAAAGTCATAATTAAATTCAGAAGGTTTATAATCTCTATCAGGGTCTGTGAATATAGTAATTGAGACTATTTTTTGCTTGAATAGATCATATATACGATAGAAATATATGAACATTCTCTCCTGAAATAGCTCATCTTTATAACCCTGAACTTCTATATATAAATATATCCACTGCTCAAAACCATTTTTCAGGTAAACCTTTACAAGTTTATCTGTTCTTCTTTTTGTTTCTTCAGCTTTCGGGCAAATTTTCTGTAATTCACTTTCCAGGAAACTATAACCTTTTGTATGGTCTATATATTCATTAAGATCTGCCAGGAAAAATTTAGAGAAATCTTCAAAATATTTCCTTATAGCTTCCTTCCATATTTCGTCCTGCATTTTTTTTACTCCTTCAACCATTCAACATCATTCTTTTCATTCCAGAAAATAAGTTTAAAAGCAAAGTCAGGGATTATCTTACACACATAAGCTCCAATCTCTTATTTTATAAGATTTTTCTCGAATTTATTTTACAATTCTGTCAGCAAGGAGTCAATAAAAGAGCTTCCTTTTTAGATTATCTAACCTTTTAACTCACATCCAACCGCTCTATAAATCCTTCTTTCCCCTTCTTCTTTCAAAAGAAAAAAATCATCTTCTTTCAGTGTAAGGTTTGGATTGAAATAAGGATCTTCTTTTAAAGGTAAATCTTTCCATTTTTTTATGAATAGTTCATGCTCTCTTCTAAATAACTCCTGTTTTTCGGTTGTATCTAAAGGGCCTCTCGTTTTACCTTCATAGTGATAAAGTTCTCCATAGGGAGTCCAGATATTTACATACCCCTTTTCTCTTATTTTTAAACATAAATCAGTATCATTAAAAGACATTGCAAATCTCTCATCAAACCCTCCAACCTCTTTAAATACTTCTTTTCTTACCATAAGACATCCACCTGTAATAAAACTCAGATTTTGAATGATCTTTAATCTTCCGAAATAGCCTGGTGAGTCTTCAGGTGAATGTCTGAATATATGCCTTGCCGGTTCCATAAAACACATAACCATGCCGGCATGCTGAACAGTCCTGTCTGAATAATATAATTTTGCACCTGCTGCTCCCACTTCTTTTCTCTGTACATGTTCGACCATTCTTTCAATCCAGTCTGAATTTATGATTTCCGTGTCATTATTTAGAAATAATAACATTTCACCTGTACTATAGTCTATGGCAAAATTATTACATGCAGCGTAATTAAAAGGTTTTTCCCATTTGATAATTTTTATAAAATTTAATTTTTCTAGTTCTTCATAATAAGAGAAGGTTTCTTCTCCGGAACTTCCTGTATCAATTATAATTATTTCAAAATATTTATAACTTGATTTATCTATGATAGAAGTTATGCATTTTTTTAAATCTTCTTTATGATCCTTACCTGGTATAAGGATTGATAATTTAGAGGAATGTTTAATTTTATAGGTTACCTTATAGGTACCTGTAAGAAGACCGTCTTCTACATTGCCATCGAGTCCTGTTCTGTTTAGATGATCTTTTAAAATTTTTTTATCTGTCTCTTTACAGGTTTCATTGTCTGTAGTTCTGTGTCTGCAATGGTACAGGACAGAAGGTATATGAAATATATTTTTTGCTTTTTCTGATGCTCTTAATATAATGTCATAATTCTGGCTTTCTTTATAAATTTCCCGAAAGGGTGCAATTTTTTTGATAAGATCTTTTCTTAATACATAAATATGATTGATATAATTAAAACTTCTTAATGTATCAGGACTCCAGTCAGGTTTAAAATAGGGTGATGTCCTGCTGTTTCCATCTTCTGATATAGTGTCTTCATCAGAATAGATAAAATCTGTTTCCGGATATTCATTTATGGTTTTTACTATTTCAAAAAAAGCAAATGGGGCAAGTAAGTCAGAACTATCAGGGAAAATTATAAAATCTCCTTTACTTACTGATAATGTTTCATTTAAAGCTTCTCCTTTACCGGATTTTGATAAAATAGTTTTTATTCTCCTGTCTTTTTCAGGATGATCTATTATGTTTTCTATATCTTTATCGCTATTATGGATAATGTAAAGTTCCCATCTGGCATAAGTCTGTGAAATAATTGACCTTATCATAGAAGTGACATATTCTTTTTTTGTATTATTTATGAAGGTAATCAGACTTATTTCAGGAGCATATGGAAATATTATATGTTTTTGTTTTTCTAATAATTCTTCCCCTGGTTCATGCTTTTTAATCCATATTTCATAGGCATCTCTGGCCTTTATATTATCATTTTTTATAACATGTAACAGGCTTTTCAGTCCATCAATTTTCTCATTTAAGATTTTTTTCTGTTCATAGATATTATTATCATATGCTTTATGATTGAGTATACAGGTTATTTCATCTATCTGTCTGTATAGTGTTTCTAAATAATTACTGTTATATTGCAATTTTTTATTTATGTAATCTTCTAATGCTTTAGATAAACTGTTAGTTTTATCTGTAAGTTCTTTAAATCTCTGAATATTCGTATCATCAATTCCACGGATATATCTGAAAATTTCCGGAAGTCTTACAATAATTGAAATTATTTCCAGCATTCTGCCTATTAAGGGTATTCTGAAGATTTTGTTGAATAAAAACCTTTTGTAGAGTCCCTTGATTTTTACATGTTCCTTTATACCTTCAGAAGAGTATCTCAGTTCTTCTATTACCTGATGTTTATACATTTTCCCTGATTCTAAAAGCTTTATATATCTTTCTTTTTCTTTAGCAGAAGCCTCTCTTTTCAGTATGGCTTTAAAAGAATATTTAATAAAATCTTCGTAATTATACTGTAGAAAATCGGAGAGTGTATATTCATATTTATAAAGAAATGGCGGGGAAAAGAAGACTGGTAATGATATATTATCTGTCTCACGTATTATTAATTCATTCTCAGAATTCCATGGTGAGTTATTTTTTTTCTTACCTTCTTCAGATAATGCTTCTGCTTTTTCTTTTTTATCCATAAAACCTTTTAAATTGAATGACTGATTTTTTCATTTTTTCTCTTCCTCATATCTTCTTCCATCATTATCTCAACCAGTTCTTCAAATTTAATATTTGCTTCCCAGCCTAAAACTTCCTTTGCTTTCCCGGGATTTCCAACCAGTAAATTTATTTCTGCAGATCTATAAAATTCAGGTGATACTTCTACCAGAGTTTTACCTGTTTTTCTGTCTATACCTTTCTCATTAACCTCCTGGCCTTCCCAGACAATGTCATAACCTGCATATTTAAAGGCATGTTCTGCAAATTCCTTTACCGAATGGGTTTTACCTGTGGCAAGCACATAGGTATCAGGTTTTTCATTCTGTAACATCATCCACATACCTTTTACATATTCTTTTGCATAGCCCCAGTCTCTTTTCGCTTCAAGATCACCGAGTATCAGTCTATCCTGTAAACCGTATTTTATGGAAGCCACTCCGCGGGTGATTTTTCTTGTTACGAATTCAATGCCTCTCAGAGGGGATTCATGATTATAAAGAATACCGGAACAGATAAACATGTTATAAGTTTCACGGTAATTTACGGCACAGAGATGGCCGAAAACCTTTGCTATACCATAGGGATTTCTCGGATAGAAAGGTGTCGTCTCTGTTTGAGGCACTTCTACTGCTTTTCCGAACATTTCACTCGTAGAGGCCTGGTAAAATTTTATATCAGGTTTTACTATTCTGATGGCCTCCAGGAGTCTCAATACACCCATGCCGTTTACTTCACATATGAGTGCAGGCTGATCAAAGGATGTGCCTACAAAACTCTGAGAACCAAGATTGTAAATTTCATCTGGCTTAACACTTTCTATAGTTCTCATAATATTGGTTATTTCAAGTAAATCCATATAGATTATCTTTATATCTTTTTCAATGCCAAGATAGGATAATCTCCATTCATATGAGTCACTTATTCTTCTATCAGTGCCGTAGACTTCATATCCTTTTTTTAGTAAAAATTTACTCAGATATGCTCCATCCTGGCCTCTTATGCCTGTAATTAATGCTTTTTTTGCCATATTAAACCTTTAATTCTGCTATAGTAACTCCTGCTCCTCCTTCTCCCACACCTCCGAGACGGAAGGAATTTATAACAGGAGATGTTTTCAGATAATCCCTTACTGCGATGCGAAGAGCACCTGTGCCTTTACCATGTACTATTCTTACTTCCTTATGTTTTGCAAGGAATGCATCATCAAGGTATTTTTCAAGTGACATCAGAGCTTCTTCAACCCTTTGACTTATAAGTTTTATCTCAGGAGAGATTGTTACTACCTTCATTGTAGATATATGACGGCTGTAGGTCTGTTCCGGCGGCTCATAATCAGGGGGATAGGCTTTTGCCAGATCGGAAATCTTTGCAGTTATATTCATAAGGCCTGCCTGAAGTTTTACTTCTTTTGTATCAGAAAGAATTTCGGCTATATAACCTTTAAGTCCAAGAGACATTACTTCCACATAATCCCCCTGTTTTACTCCTTCCAGAGGTTCTGGCTTTTTCTCTGGAATAACTTCAGAAACGAATTCTTCTACAATTTTTTCTTCCAGTGAAAGTTTCTGCTGAAGATTTTCCATTATGGTCATGGCATCTTCCTGTTTGAATTCCTGATAGTTTTTAAAGAGTTTTTTCAGAGACTGCCTTGTTTCTTTGACTTCTTTCTGGGCAGAGGCAAGCATCTGTCTGGATTTCTCCAGAAATTCTTCTGCTATTTTCTTTCTTTTTCTTTCCTCATCTTCCAGATTACCTGACAGTCTTCTTCTTAATTCTCCAATCTCTCTCTTTATATCAGATACTGCTTCTTTTTCTTCTGAAATAGTGTCGCTGTCCAGTTTTATTTTTTCCAGCAGACTGTCTACTTCGTAAGTATTTTCCGGCTGTTTTGCCCTTGCCTCTTCTATTATAAAAGATGGAATGCCAAGTCTTTCTGCAATGATAAGAGCCTGACTTCTTCCCGGCTGGCCGATAGTAAGATGATATTTAGGACTGAGTGTTTCCACATCAAAATCCACACAGGCATTTTGCGCTTCCGGATTGAGGGCGGCAAAGGCTTTCATCTGATTGTGGTGGCTTGTAACAATAGTAAGAGAACCTTTCTCTATAAGATATTCAAGTATGGATATACCGAGAGATGCTCCTTCTCCCGGGTCTGTTCCCGCACCCAGTTCATCAAGCAGTATAAGGGAATTATCATCTGCCAGGGAAAGTATTTTAGCTATCTGTTTTATATGTGATGAAAAAGTACTGAGACTCTGGGCTATACTCTGTTCATCACCTATGTCTGCATATATGTCTTTAATAAGGGATATTTCAGTCCCATAATCTGCCGGTATAAAAAGTCCTGTTTTCGTCATAAGGACAAAAAGGCCTGTCATTTTTAATGTGACAGTTTTTCCGCCTGTATTTGGCCCTGTTATGACAAGACATTTGAATTTTTCTCCTATTTCTACTGTTATAGGAACTACTTCTCCTTTTATAAGAGGATGTCTCCCTTTCTGTATTTTTATAGTCTGATTTTTACTTATAACAGGCCTGATACCATTGAGTCTGTGGGCAAGTCTTCCTCTTGCCAGTATGAGATCCAGGTCTGTCAATATATTCAGATTCTCTTCTATTCCTTCTGCTTCCATACTTACCATAAGGGAAAGTTTTCTTAATATTGCTTCTATTTCTGCTTTTTCCTCCAGGAGGGATTCTTTTAATTTATTATTTTTTTCAACAAGTGTGATTGGTTCCATGAATACAGTAACACCGCTTGAAGACTGATCATGGACAATACCTTTGAACTGACTTTTAAATTCTGATTTTACAGGTAATACATAACGGCCTTCTCTTGTTGTAATAATTGTTTCCTGAAGCATTTTACCGTAATGGGAAGATTTTAAGAACTCCGACATTTTTGAGGATATATGATTTTTGAGATCCTCGATGGTTCTTCTTAAAGAAGAGAGTTTCTGTGAAGCATTATTGTAAATCTCTCCCTTCGGGCTTATGGTAGAATTTATTTCTTCCCGAATGGATTTGTAGAAATTTAAATTCTGAACCATAGAGTAAAGACTGTCATATTTATCTTTTCTACTATTGAAAAATGCCCAGATTCTCTGTGATACAGCCAGGTTTTGAGCTATGTCCATAAGCTGTGCTATATCAAGCCTTCCCTGGAGACCTGCTATTTTAAGAGGTTCTCTTATATCTCTTATGCCTCCTATAGGTATCTGTTCAATATTCAGTAATCGAAAGGCTTCTTCTGTTTCTTTAAGCCATGTTTTTACTTCTTCCATATCATCAGACGGAGTAAGAGAAAGGGCTTTTTCTTTTGCAATATAAGACCCTGCTTCTTCTGAGAGAAGTTTTAATATTTCATTATATTCAAGAACTTTTAATGTGTGACTGTCCATTTGGCAGTGAAGAGTGAAGAGTGAAGAGTGAAGAGAAATAAACTCTTAACAATCAATTCTTACTCTTATTCTTTCACCTCTTTTATATAGCTATATAATGTGCTTCTGATAGCGGGGCAGGTAACGGTTCACCGTCTTCTTCCATTCCTTTGAGATGCATTTCGAGAGCTTTTTTCAGATTTTCCATAACGTCCGGGATTGTTTTCCCTGTAGCGATACAGCCCGGTACATCAGGCATATATGCTGAAAAGTTATTTGTAGCTTTTTCTATTATGGCTAAATATTTCATTTTTTTCAACCCCTTCTGGTTTTTGATTTTATTCCTGACTGTTTTAGTATACTGTTAAGTGTTCCAGCTGGAATATCATCACCAGGATGGCCGGCTATTGTAACACGGCCCTTTTTAACGGCATGTTTATACTGTCTGTGACTTCCCTCCTGTGTTACCTTATACCATCCATCTTCTTCTATTAATTTTATTATATCACGTATTTTCATGATTTTTTCTGTTTTTTAAAATCATAGATTTTCTTTTTTGTCTTTCCTATTGCTTTTGCCACCTGAATTTCTTTCGGACATACTTCAGTACATTTCCCGTGGGCTTTACATCCATGTGCTCCGTCAGGAGTGTCAATCATGGCAATTCTTTCCTTATCTGCTTTATCTCTTGAATCAAAGAGATAGCGAAAAGATCTCAGCAATGCTGCAGGGCCGGTGAAGTCTTCACTGGTCTCAGTAACAGGGCATGATGCACTGCAGCAGGCACAGAGTATACATCTGATTGCTTCATCGAAGATTTTTCTTTCTTCAATGGTCTGAAGTCTTTCAAATTCAGGTTCTTTTTCATCTGTCATAAGATAGGGTTTTACACTTCTATATTTTTCAAAAAATGATTCTAAGTCAACAATGAGATCCTTTACGACAGGGAAGTTGGGAAGAGGATCTACCGTAATAGTTCCGTCACTGTAGTCTTTTACAAGTTTCTGACAGGCAAGCCCGCAGATACCGTTTATTTTCATTCCGTCTGAGCCGCATACCCCGTGGGCGCAGGACATACGAAAAGAAAGAGTGGGATCCATTTCCCATCTTATCCTGTTCAGACAGTCAAGAATTCTTTCAGTCGGTTCTACTTCGAGTCTGTAGTCCATATAATAAGGTTCTTTATCTTTTTTCGGATCATATCTGTATATTCTGAAGAGATAATTCATTGTTAAAAATTTTCCCCTTTCAATGTTAGTGGTGAAGGGTGAAGGGTGAAGAGTGAAGAGTGAAGGGTATTGTATAATTATTACTCATCATGGAACACTGTTCGCTTAGCACCCGTCACGCGTCACGCGTCACGCGTCACGATCTATTAATAACTTCTGGCCTTCGGCTCGAATTTAGTAATCTTTACAGGTTTTGTTTCGATTTTTATACTATCTCCATCTTTAAAAGCAAGTGTATGGGAAAGATAATTCTTATCATCTCTTTCCGGATAATCTTCACGGTAATGGGCACCACGGCTTTCTTTTCTGTAGAGAGCACTTTCTACCGTTATAGCTGCCAGATTTATAAGGTGTTCACATTCGACTGCTTCCATAAGTTCCATATTGAAGATTTTATCTTTTCCTGTAATAGCTATATGGCTATAACGTTCTTTCAGTTCTTTTATCTTTTCTTTTACTTTAATAAGTCCTGTTTCTTCACGAAATACTGAACAGTTATCTGTCATAATCTGCTGCAGTTCCTGTCTTATTAAAGATAATTTTTCTTTTCCCTTGGACGATAACAGTGTATCTATTTTTGAAATTATATGTGACTCTATATTTACTTCAATATGTTCACTGTCTTCTTTTAACCATGTTTTAATAGATTTACCGGCTCTTCTGCCGAATACTACAAGATCCAGGAGAGAATTACATCCGAGCCTGTTTGCACCATGGACTGATACACAGGCACATTCTCCTGCTGCAAAAAGGCCGGGAACATGTGTGCCTTTTGAATCTGATATTACATGACCGTCACAATCTGTGGGAATCCCTCCCATCATATAGTGACATGTAGGCTGAACAGGTACCATTTCCTTTACAGGATCAACACCTCCGTAGAGTCTTGCAAAAGATGTTATTTCCCATAGTTTATCTTCTATTGTTTCTTTATCTAAATGGGTTAGATCCAGATGTACATAGTCCTGTCCGTCAATCCCTCTTCCTTGCGCTATTTCCCGAAGGATCGAGCGGGATATTATGTCCCTTGGAGCCAGATCCTTTATAACAGGTGCATAACGCTCCATAAATCTTTCACCTTTACTGTTACGAAGAATACCTCCTTCACCTCTTGCGGCTTCACTTATCAGTATGCCATGTTTTCTTATACCTGTAGGATGGAACTGAACAAATTCCATATCCTGTAAAGGCAGTCCCTTTTGAAAAACTATAGATACTGCGTCACCTGTATTGGAAAAACAGTTTGAAGTAGTTTTATAGATTTTTCCGAAACCGCCTGTGGCAAGAAGTATTGAATTAGCATAAATTTCATAGAATTCTCCTGTGGAAAGTTCCATAATTACTGCCCCATAACATCTTCCATCGCGGAAAAGCAGATCTATTACCTGAAATTCAGAATAAAATTTTACTCCTCCTTTTACACACTGTTCAAAAAGTGTATCTAAAATGACCCTGCCTGTTCTGTCAGAAGCATAACAGGCACGTTTTACGGGGGTTTTGCCGTAATCTCTCGTATGACCTCCGAAGGGCCTCTGTCCTATTTTACCTTCCGAATTTCTGCTGAAAGGAACTCCCATATGTTCCAGTTCTATAATTGCCCTTGGTGCATCATGTACCATGATTTCAATTGCATCCTGATCTCCCAGGTAATCACTGCCTTTGACTGTGTCAAACATATGCCATTCAGGACTGTCTTCCCCTTCATTGCCAAGAGCTGCTGTAATACCTCCCTGGGCTGCCCCGGAGTGTGAACGGGTAGGGAATACTTTACTTATAACTGCAATATCTGTTGATCCTGCAAGTTCTACTGCCGCTCTGAGACCTGCCATGCCTGAACCTATGATAATGACTTTATGTTTTAATTTTTTTATTATACTCTTCATATGCATCCTCTTTCATGTTAGCCTGTCAGCAATCCTTTACAGGCAGACAGCTTTTAGTTAGAATTAATGTTTAAAAGCATCACAATTTTATCATTATAACACCTAAAATTATGTTTAACAAGTAGTGAGTGGTGAAGGGTGAAGGGTGAAGGGTGAAAAAGTGAAAAGTGAAAAGTGAAGGATAAAACCCACCAGTCACGCATCACGCATCACGCATCACGCATCACGATTTTAAACAATTGACTCAATATACTCAATAATGTTATAGTAAGAAATAATGTGTACCATAGATGATTATATCAATGAATTTAAAGAAACAGGATCCTCTGTGGATTCTAAAGAAATAGAGAAATTTTCTATATATCTTCTGGAATTAATGAAGGCAGAAATGAATATTACGTCTCATTCTTCTGTGAAAGATATAATAAGAGAAAATTTTCTGGATTCTCTGAGCTGTCTTCAGGCAGGATTTGATTTGTCCGGTAAAAAAGTAATAGATATAGGTACAGGAGGGGGCTTCCCGGGACTTCCTCTGAAGATAGTTATAGATTCTATAAATTTACATTTACTGGAAGCTACAGGAAAAAAAGTGGAATTTCTTAAAAATTTAATTAAAAAGTTATCTTTAAGCAATGTTTATGTCCATCAGGGACGGGCAGAAGATTTTGGACAGAACAGTGAATTCCGGGAGAATTTCGATATAGCTTTTTCCAGAGCTGTGGCAGGTCTTCCTGTTTTACTTGAATATGTGCTTCCTTTCATAAAAACAGGAGGTATATTTATTGCCCAGAAAGGGAAAAAGTTTCAGGAAGAAATTGATATGTCAGGAGAGGCTTTAAACATACTGGGAGGAGAGATTATTGATATAAAAACTGTGAATTTACCGGGAGTAAATACAGATAAAAAATTAATAGTCATAAAAAAGATTTCTCCAACACCTGTGAAATACCCGAGAAGAACCGGTATGCCTCTCAAAAGACCTCTGGGAGGCTAATATCAGGGAAAGGAATAAAAGATGAAAAAAATATCTATATGTTTTTTACTGATTTTATTATTTATTACAGGATGTAAAAAAGCAGAAAGTGATGTGACTCCTGTCCATACAGGAACTGCAAAACCTTCTGTCCTGCCTGGAAAATCATTGAAACTGGTTTATATAGCAGGAGGAGGCAAGCATTATATGCTTGAAAGATGGCAGGCACTGGGAGAATATCTTTCCAACAGGACAGGCATAAATATTGATGTTGATGAGAGGAAAAGTTATAAAAATATTATTGAAGCCTTTGAAAAAAAACAGGCACATATTGGTTCCGTAAGCGGACTTATTTATGTAAAATTAAAAGAAGAACTGAATGTAATTCCCATTGTTAAAACAGTAGAAAAAGGTAAAGATACCTATAAAAGTTTTATTGTAGTGAGAAAAGACAGTGGTTTGAAGAATTTTAATGATCTCAGAGGTAAGAAATTTTCTTTTGTAGATAAGCAATCAACCTCCGGTTACCTTTTCCCGAGAGTAATGATGGCTGACCTTGGAGTGACAAAGCTTGATGACTATTTTTCCAAAGTTGTTTTTCTTGATGATCATCTGTCTTCACTTATTTCTATTTACAATGGCTATGTTGACGGAGGAGTTGTATCGAGTTTTATTTTTGACTCGCAGGAAGCAAAAAAATACCAGAAAGATCTTACTGTTATAATGGAAACAGGTGATATCCCTATCAGCTGTTTTATAGTAAGAAGTGATTTAAACCAGGAAGATGTGAAAAAACTTAAAGATGCTTTCCTGGACATAGGTAAATCCGATGAAACTATAGAGTTAAGGAAAATATTGAGAGTAGATGGTTATGTAGAAGCTAAAGACAGTGATTACTCTTCTATCAGAGATGCTATGAAAAAACTTTCTACG
>Ga0351856_1009_pt1 | contig 48642 bp, 34 predicted proteins | sample BONcelHFGM3001D8_FD_206798 | JGI IMG/M metagenome (GOLD analysis project Ga0351856, IMG submission 206798) | Enriched cells from coal bed in the Powder River Basin, Montana, United States - BONCAT cells FGM rep2 HSBNCT.FGM.300.1.D8 ... | reverse complement strand
GACATAAGAATAAGCTTAAAGTTTGGTGTGGTAGAAATATACAGATTATCAACTATTATTGAATTTAAAACTGACAGAGTTCCACTGGAATTATAAATATAATAATTAATTTTAGCCTGAGATGGGGCAATCGGTATATATTGAATTCTGACAGAATTCCAGGCAAGGTTTGTATAGTTACCTAAATTCTCATCATTACTATTTTTTATTGTATTCTCATTATTTTTAAAAATCAACAGAGGAAGATATCCCGGGTCTTCAGGTCTATTGACTCCGGAAAAAGCAATGCACCCTCTGATTCTTTTGGGGTTATTAGGATCACTTTCCGTAAGTGTTTCCGTGCCGTTTGTAATATTAAATCTGAGTTCAAGGGGATAGGGATGATTATATTCCATATTACGACTGAATATAGCTTTCCTGACCTGACCATCTTCATACTCGCCATAAAGCCTTGCTGACTGGGGAGGACTATTCCCATATGTTGAAGCATCTATATAATTTTTTGAACGATTATAATAAGCTTCTCCGTCCATTTGCCAGTAGTGAGTATACCAGTGATGACTGAGCTCAAATACATCTACCAGTGATTCCGCGGGATACATATCAAAATCATCCCACCAGACACCATTATTATGTATATATATCTGACATTCAGCCACTATAGGAGTAGTATCAGGTTCCAGGGTAACTTCTCCCTTTATCTTTATATAGCCGTCAGCATTACCTTTAACACCGGTGAGAATAAACTCACACTCGCCGTTTGGATCAGTAACAGCAGAACTTTTGTTCAGGGAACCCTGACCTGATATTACAGTAAAATCTACTACTTTTCCATTTAATGTTACAGGTGGAAGATTAGGGTCTTCCGGCGTTATTCTTGAGAACTTTACTTTTACAGGTGTGTCTTTGATTAAATCGAAATCAGGTGAACTAAAATCAGGGATAATAATAAGTTCTCTTTCCGGAGATAATGTTAAATTATAATCAAGGCTCTGGCCTCTACTTACATAAATATTGCAGGTATGAGTATAAATACTATTCGGATCATTCGGATCAGGTTGAAATACGCGCCTCTAATTTTTGTAATCCCTGCCTCAGTTGTTGTAAATTTTATCGTGCAATAGCCGGCAGAATCGGTATAAGCAGTTACAGTTCTTCCGTTTGTTTCCTGATTATCTATAGGATTTAAAATTCCGCCGCCTTCTTCTATGGTAAAATCGATTTTTCTGTTTGTTAAATTGGCTTCCTGTGCTGTTATAGTATCTTCCTTTGGAAAATAAGTAGGATATGGGGATGGTGTCATATCAGGAGATGTAACCATAAGTCTTGCTGTAATATAAGATATTGCTTCAGGTGTTGCTACAGGTGTAGGTTCTGCAATTGCACTTGAAGGAATAGTTGAATTTACCAGACTTATAACGGATGGCTCTGCGAATAGTTGTAAAGCAAAATCGCCAAGACTCATATAAATATGGTTATAACCTACTTTTATATCGGCATCTTTATCGTAAGAAAAGATAGGATCAGTAGGAGTGTTTGTATCAATTCCCTGGAAAGTCTCTACATGTAAGGTTACTGGTATAGTCGGTAAAAGCGCTTTTACTTTAACAGGGACTATAAGCGTTGACACTGGTATTTTAATCGTACCTTCTCCTAAAAGATCTCTTTCTTCTAATGGTTTATTAATATCCAGATTATCATAAATTTTCAATTCAATTCTATGAGTATCTTTAGTCAGAGAAGCAGTAATAGCATCTTCACTACCAGAAGAAATCATATAATTTCCTACTTTTTCTTCTGAAGGCCATTTTACATGAATAGTTATATATGCCATGTTATCATTCGACGTCGGGTTATACGATGTAACTTGAGTTACATCATTACTACCGCAATTAGATAAAAAGATAAAAGTAAATAATATTAATACAAGTGTTAAATAAAATTTTGTTTTCATTTATAATCCTCCTCGTTAAATAATTATTTTGATTTAAATTCAGGATTTAATTTAAATTTCTGGACACGGTAGTTGCCTCCGTCCAAAACATAAAGATTTCCTTCAGAATCTGCAGCTATCCCTTCCGGATTATTAAACTGGCTGTCACCGGAACCACTCTTACCGAATCTGGTTATGAATTTGCAATTTTTATCATATATGAGAATATTGTTTTTATAGTAATCTGTAGCTAATATATTACCTCTTGAATCTATAGTTATATCCGGACATCTGGGAAAGTATTCATTCCCTTCCGGAAATTTTGCTTCTGTTAACGAAGATACTGATTGTTCTGCAACTAAGATACGATTTTTCATCCACTTTCCTGTTTGATTCATCCTATTTAAACGATGATGATCAATGATATATCTAAAATCGCTTTTAACTTCATGAATGAAGTATCCTATCGTATCTACAAAATAAAAAGAACCTGCTGAATCTATTTCAATAGCAGAGGACAGTAAAGATCCAGGTGAAAAGGATCCGCAATACCATTTTTTTCTAAAGGCGCCGTTTGAATCGAATTTTTGAATAAATCTTTCAGGTTGCTTTGGGTCAACGACATAAATATAACCTTCCTTGTCCAGACAGATTGCAGCGGGAGATTTAAATTGTCCGTCATTATCACCTTCAGAACCAATTTCTCCTATAAAATATCCGTTCCAGTCAAACTTCTTAACATTGCTGGATAAACCTACTATATAAATATACCAGTTTCTATCTATTATAAAATCAACAGGATTTCTAATTTGACCTTTTTTGTCACCTAACTGAAAGTCAAATTTTTGTATAAATTCTCCATTAGAAGAAAATTTCTGTATATTATACCGACAGTCTGCTATATCATGATAATCATCGGAAATTATCACCTTTTCACTTACAAATACATGTCCTTTTGTATCCAGAGCTATCTTAAAATCTAAAGGTTTTTTTATATCATTAAATTTATGCAATGCCCAGGAGGTAAGAAAAATGTAAGGTTTTGAAGAAGAACTCTCAGGTTTTACAGCAGAATAAGAGCAGTATGTTCCCTGTGGTTCAGGAGAAAAAACAGGAGTAGTAGCAGGAGTTGAATAAGGTACGGAAGTCTCCGGTAATGCCGGTGCATTATTTTTTATATTGAAATGATTAACAATGTTATTAATTATTACATACCCTGTTAATGTCAATACTGGAACTATTAAATATAATATTATATTAAAGTATTTATGTAATTTCATTCGGTTCTTTACGGCCAATGATTATTCCCTCCAAATATATAGACGTTTTAGAGAATAAAGTTTTATTATTCAATTAATCTATTTACTGATCCAGATATCTACAGGAGCCGGAAAATATACATCATCAAAAGGTACTGCAGGGAAAACTTCTAACTTACAATCGCTTTTATCAAGTTTAAATCTGACAGGTCTGCCACTGCCAAGGTTCTTCCAACCATAATAATCTTGCGGATCAGGATTGACACCATAGAGAGATAGTATATCAACTGCCTGTCTGGCATGCATAGGTTGATTTGGCGTTACTGCGGGAGCAGGAGGTAGTGTAAAATTCTCACGAACTGGAACTTCTACCGGGGCCATTATTCCATACATCATATAATAAAAAAAATAATATCCCATACTTTTTTCCCACCATATATCAGCAGGCTTAGAATTTCCCAGATAAATCTCCGCACTGGAAAAAATATCATGATGAATTGCAGATTCACAAGAATTTAGATATATAACTGAATCATTATATTTATCCAAATTATTCTTATGAGCAAAAAAATTACGCGTTAGGATTAATACTTTCATCTGATTGAGTTTGTTATTATCTAATGGAGCAGGCCAATTTGGATCAAAAAAAGTCATGGGTACCCACTGTTCAAACCAATCACCTGTACTTCCATTGAATTGCTCATGCATATCGTCATCGTCATCTTCAAACGACTGTATTGGACTTTTTGTTCCGTCTTCCATTTCTATAATAGGACAGGCAACTATTCCCGTTATAGAACCATGGGTATAAATATATATTAGTCCATAGTTCTCCATATTCTCATAATCATCTGGCATAGGGATATTCTCTGTACTCGTAACACTAATATGATAGGCATTAATATTCGAATAAATATCATCGTCTTTAATAACTTTAAAATCAGATATATGAGTTATTTTACTGCAAACCTCATATTTTTCTATTTTTAAGTTATTCACTATATCATCTGTACCAATATTTTTTGGCAAAAGAGCCTGCCATTCAAAAGGGGATAAAATTAATATATTACTTGGTTTAAAGTAATCTATTTCGGCTGCTTCCAAATCAGAATTTCTATTAAATGTATTTTGTTCTGGTTGTGGTGTCATATTATCACCTGTAATAACCACGTTATTATTATTCGGATAACTTCCGAACCAATCATCGCTGGTGGCAAAGCCATAAGAATATCCATCATTAAAAAGCACTAAAATCAAAGGATTTGGCCCAAAACCATCACAACTGATAGCTCCTTTAATACCTTCGGGAATATTCGGGATAGAAGATTCATGCAGGTTATTATTCAACCAGTCTACAGTTTTTTTAGAAGCATCTTCTATGCTGAGTTCTTTCCTCCATTCTAAAAATTGGTTATTTGCTTTCAAAGTCTGGGTTCCATAAAAAGGATCACCTGCAGGTCGTTGAGTCGGCGTTGCACTTGGAGTAAAAGTAGGAGTCGGCGTTGGCGGCACTCCAAAATTAAATCCAGTCATATCCTGCGAAAAGAAATCTATTATCTTCTCTTCCCTGTGCCTTACCTTCTGCCCATTTACTTCAGTCCACCATGTAGCAACAACTTTCCTGTAATGCCCCATAAACACCTTTGGCAGACTGTAAGCCCCTGAAGCATCTATCTTGCAACAAGCCTTCGGCCCTAAAGACTTTACATATCCTTTTACTAATGGCATGCCCCCGGTATAAACAGTGCCTGATATACTGGAAGTTTTCTTGATAACTTCTGTGAAAATATTTAACGTAAGGCCATTATTGGTTTTAGCATTTATCGTGGTATCTACAGGGGTATTCAGACCATTCTTAATATATAAGCAACCATAGGCTACCTGATATTTATGTGCTCCAAAGATACAAAGGTATACCGGCTGTGTGATACATCCTATGGAAGAATTATTCAGAGTAAACCTTAAACCTGCCGATTTCAGGTTAATGCCAGGCTCTGAATATACCTTGAATATTACAATCTCTCCCGGGAAAGCAAATATCTTCTCCGGACAGGATTTAAGCACAGCATTTATGGCATCGCTGGAATTTATAGTTTCTGACGAAGGGATTGTTTCCACTTCAGCATAATTATCCTCACCAAGTGCTACTTCAAGCTTTACATTGCTGTCTTCAGCATCTGTAAGCACACTGTTATCAAAATGACCATCATTGCTTACAGGTATAGATGTGTCATTATAAACAGAATAAACCTGCGCCTGTGCATTATACTCAGTCAATGGCTTACTCTCTGAAAGAGTCTTGTTTAGCTGAGTATAAAGCTCCTGAATTTCCAGACTTGCCCAGTCCTCCGGGTAATTCTCCTTTAAGGAATTACTGAACTGACTGACAAAAGGTTCATTTCCTGACTCATCAGTCTGATAAGCAGGGACATCCAGTATATTTATACCTGGAATAGTTTCTCCGTCTTCTGTCACAGTGTCATTGGCATAAATATAGCCTGATACAGGCTTATTCGTTAATACAGGTGTCGGAGTTGGAAGTGTATAACTTACCGGATTCTGAGTCGGAGTTATGCCTGAATCCGGAACAATGCCGGAATTACCTCCGCATCCAAAGCTTGATAATAATATAAGGCAAATAATTGCTGCAAGTAAAGCTGAACATGGGTATAAATTCATTCTTCTAAACATTTAAATAAACTCTCCTCTCATGTAAATTATAATATATTTTCAGATTTTAATTAATCACCACAGACCAACTGAATATAGTCCGCTACAAGCATACTATTTGTGCGACGCTTGCTACGGGAGGCCAACTTTTTATAGATACTTAATAATTTTTTATAGAAAACAATAATTCTCTTCAACAAATGTAAAATCCTTCCAATATCAAAAAAAAAAAACGGTTAGTAAATTTTGCTCAGTATTTACGAAAAAATTTATTATGAATAAATACTTTATTTTAAAAAAGTGTTGTATTACAAAGGTTTTATAATTTTTATAAAGGAAAAAATTTTAAATCTTTCAAAATATATCAGATCCGATTTTTAATGGACTAAAAAATATTTAATGCCCCGCTTTTTTTATAATGTCACACTTTTTTAATATATACCGGGCTTTTTTTTATTAATTTTTATGTTATAAAATAATTTTCTCCTTATTCTATAACCTTTTTACTCAATATATAAACCTGGTGGCAAACATTTTGCACATATAATACTTATCACCATCTCTTTAGAATTGCAATTTTTTGAAAGGAGTATTTGAAAATGGAAAAATATATAAACAGACAGATTATTCTCGTAAAAAGGCCTAAAGGAATACCGGAAGAAGACTGTTTTAAAATTGCCGAAATATCTCTTCCCGAATTCTTAGAAGATCAGGTATTAATAAAAACTCTCTATTTATCAGTTGATCCTTATATGAGAGGCAGAATGAATGAAGGGAAATCCTATATTTCTCCTTTTCCTCTGAATAAATCCCTCACAGGAGGCGTAGTCGGGGAAATTGTTGCAACAAGAAGCGATGCTTTTAAAACAGGGGATATAGTTACAGGAGAACAACTTCCCTGGCAGGATTATTCGTCAGTAAACAGTAAAGAAATAAGAAAATTTTATATAAAAGATATTCCTGTAAGCACTTCCCTTGGAGTGCTTGGTATGCCGGGCCTTACGGCATATTTCGGCATGCTGGACATAGGTAAACCTGAACATGGAGAAACGGTAGTTATCTCAGGTGCAGCAGGGGCAGTCGGAATGACTGCAGGCCAGATAGCAAAAATAAAAGGCGCCAGGGTCGTTGGTATTGCCGGTTCTGACAGTAAAATAGAATATCTTGTAAATGAACTTGGTTTTGATGAAGCTGTTAACTATAAAGTAAAAAATTTCAGGAGAGCTATGAAAAAAGCCTGCCCGAACGGTGTTGATGTTTATTTTGATAATGTAGGAGGAGAGATTTCAGATACTGTAATAAGCCTGATTAATCATAAAGCCCGTATCCCTTTATGCGGACAGATTTCTCTTTATAATCTGGAAAAACCTGACACAGGACCACGTATACAGATGTACCTTCTTACAAAAAGTGCTTTAATGAAGGGTTTTATAGTAATGGATTACAGTGATAGTTACCATGAAGGACTGGCCCGGCTTACAGCCTGGGTAATTGGAAAGCACTTGAAATATAAAGAAAATATTATTGAAGGACTGGAAAATACTCCGAAAGCTTTTCTCGGACTCTTTGCCGGAGAAAATCTTGGCAAACAGATTGTAAAAGTTGCCTGAATTAATAAGTAGTTTCAAAATATTAGTAAGAGGTAATGATATGGTAGATTGATTTCAGGTTTGAAAATTAAACAAATGAAATGTAACGAAATATAACAGAAGAAAAGATATGCAATTAAATTCGCGAATCGCAAGAAAGAATTTCTATGTATAATATGATGCACAATTTTGTTTCACGATTTATACATAAAAATCCTTTCTAAAATTATCCAGGATCATTTTTCCACGTTTTTGGCTTATTCTCTGACCATGCTGTATCCTGCTGATTATACTTTTTTTCATCTTCCTGTCTTAGGTCACTCAGCCTCTTACGCTTTAGAACCTCACTATTCATATTCATAATTTTCACAACATCTTTCTTTTTTATTCTCTTTTTTTATTCTCCATTCTCTCTATTAATAATATATCATAGTTTGAATAAATTGTCAATTGTTTTTTAAAAATATCTAAAATTATTTCTAATGATTGACAATTCACGAAAAATATAGTGGAATAAGGAAAAAATTTCAAATCTTTAAAAATATGACTGCACAGAATTTTTCCATAAGGCCATAAAAATCTTTAAGTTTCTCATAAACGCCGGAAGAATCCATGTCTATAAATATTTCCTCTTCTACAATATGTAAGATCTCTACAAAAGTTTTTTTACCGGAAGAAAGCTCATAAAGTCTGCTTTCTGTATAGTCAAGTATTTCTTTCCCGTAAATCTTATGTAAAACAATCCTGTTATCTTCATTATAGAAAAGTGGATAAGTTCTTGCAGGGTAATAATTTAAGATTTTCTCTTCTTCCACTTCAGTGAAGGAAAGATTTATCTTATGAAGTTTCAGATTATAAAATCTTCTTATGCCTGTATCATCTGAAAAAAGAGCTGCCCATGGTGTTTCAATACCGCTGGATTTGAGAGAAAAATTCTGAGAAATCATATCATATGGAACTTCTCTGGATATTTCTGCCATTATATTCCATACTTCCCTGTCAAAATCTCTCTTTATACCTGTTATTTCACAGCAGTTTAACATTTCATTTTCACAGAAGCATGTATCGTTTGTCATGCCTGTTATACATTCATTGTCTACTATGTTAAGACCGAATTTCTCAGGCTCTTTCATAATCTTTGTGCCAGGGAAAGGCACAAGAAGTGTGGAAGTTATATTCAACCTTCCCGGGGCTAAATGCATAAGCTTTTTCACAAAATCCAGGTTTTTTCTGTAAAGGTCTCTACTTTCAAGTGGGCCGCCTATAATAAAATTTATGGATACAGAAGGTATTAATGCACCGGCACATAAGTTAACTACCTCTTCTATCTCTTCAAGTGTTATATTCTTCTGATACATATCCAGAACCTTCTGCTCTGCACACTCAACGCCAACCTGAAGTACTGCAAGACCTGCAAGGCTCATTGCATAAAGGAGTCTGGGATATTTGGAAAGAACATCTACTCTCCCTTCTGCAAACCATACGAATTTTGTGCCGTCTTCCGACATTTCCCGAAGACCCTTGCAGATCTTCATGGTTCTCTGTGGATTTACAGTGAAGGTGTCATCCAGAAATCTCAGATAACTGATTTCTCCTCTTTTATGAAGATAGTTCACTTCCTCCAGAACATTTTCTGCACTTCTCATCCTGTAAGAACTTCCGAGAAAGCCTTCATAGCAGAAGGTACATTTAAAGGGGCATCCCCTGCCTGTTATTATCCTGGGAAACAGAATATCAAAACTTCTGAGAGGTTCTTCCAGTAAATCTCTGTCAGGTACAGGCATAGTGTCCAGATCATGTATAAAGGGCGCCTCACTGTTTCGTAAAACGTCATTATTTTTTCTATAACTTATACCTTTTATATATTCCAGAGAGTTTTTTCCGTCAAAATAATATTCTGCCAGTTCCAGAAGAATATTCTCTCCCTCTCCCCTTGCTATAATATCAACACTTTTATATTGTTCCAGTATGTCTTTATCCATAACACTTGCATGGGGGCCGCCCATCATAATTATTAAGTCAGGAAAATATTCTTTTAATATGTCGGCACATTTAAGAGAACGATATATATTTTCCGTAGTGGTATAAAATCCGGCCATAGTAACATTATGAACTTTTATTCTCTCTATTATCTCTTCAATATCCGGATAATCACTGTAAATAAGATTTACCTTATAGCCATTATTTTTCAGCAAAGTTCCAAGATAAAGAAGTCCTAACTGAACATAACAGGAGCCTTTGTCGAAGGTCACTCCATAACTGTATCCGAGAGATATAAGAAGAATACTGTTCAAATCTTTATCAAAATTTCTACTGTTCATAAATTTATTTCTTTCCATAAAATTTCCATCAATCACACTTCACTCTTCACAGGGCGAACACAGAGGTTCGCCCCTACTCTTCACTCTTCACTTTTCACTCTTCACCTTTCACTCTTCACCTTTCACTCTTCACCCTTCACCCTTCACTCTTCACGATTTAAATTTTCGAAAAGATTACACCATAGAATCTATCCATAGCCATATAAAAATCTTTCACTCTCTTATAAACTTCATCTGACGTCAATCCTGTAAACAGGTTCTCCCCTGCTATTTTACAAATCTCTCCAAAAGTTCTTTTGCCTGAAGAAAATTCATAAAGTCTGCTATCTGTGTTATTTAATATTTCTTTTCCGTAGATTTTATAAAAAACCACTCTGTTATCATCATCATAGACAAGTGGATAAGTTCTCACAGGATAGTAATTTAGCATGCTGTCTTCCAGTTCATCTATGGAAAAATATGATTTATGGAGCTTCAGGTTTATAAATCTCTTTATGCCTCTATCAGAGGACAAAAGTGTTACCCACTGAGAGTCTATACCGTAATATTTTACGGAAAAGTTTTCATATATTACGTCTCTTGTCAGATCCTTTGACACATCTATCATGATATTCAGAACTTCCCTGTCAAAATCTATTCTTAAAGAGGTAAGTTCATATTCATTCATATAATCTGTTTCACAGAAGCAAGTCTTATTTGTTATACCGGTTTTACACTCACTGTCAATAATTTTCAATCCGAAATAATCAGGTTCTTTCATAATTCTTGTACCGTAAAAGGGAGCTAAAAGGGTGGAACTCACATTGAGCCTTCCCGGCGCAATCTTCATTAGCTTTCTTACAAAATCAAGATTTTTCTCATAAAGCTCTCTGGATTCAAAAGGCCCTCCCAGTATAAAATTTATAGAAATAGAAGGTATCTTTGCATCGGCACAGATTTTTACTACTTCTTCTATCTGTTCCAGTGTTATATGTTTCTCATAGACATCTAAAATCTTCTGGTCCGCACATTCCACTCCAAGCTGAATTACGGCAAGTCCTGCAAGTCTCATGGCATAAATCATACGGGGATATTTCGAAAGGACATCAACCCTTCCTTCTGCAAACCATACAAACCTTCTCCCCTCTTCTGACATGTTCCTGAGACCTTTACATATTTTCATTGTCCTCTGAGGGTTAACACTGAAGGTGTCATCCAGAAACAATATATAGGCAATTTCACCTCTTTTAATAAGGCAGTCAACTTCTTCAAGGACATGTTCGGCACTTCTCATTCTATAGACATTCCCATGAAAACCTTCATAACAGAAAGCACATTTAAAGGGACATCCCCTGCCTGTTATGATCTTCGGATAACATATATCGGTGCTTCTCACTGGTTCTTCCAGTAAATCCCTGTCAAGTGGTAAAGAGTCTAAATCAGATACAAAGGAAGCATTCTCATTGCGGCATATTTCCTTACCTTCCCTGTAAGTTATTCCTTTTATATCTTTCAGTTTTCCATAACAATCATAATAAAATCTCACAAGACTGAGAAGGGTATATTCACCTTCTCCTCTTACTATAATATCAACACTCTTATATTTTTCCAGTATTTCTTTATCCAGAACAGTTGCATGAGGGCCTCCCATAAGGATAATTAATTCAGGGAAGAGTTCTTTCAATATGCAGGCCAATCTGACACATCTGTCTATATTATCTGTAATTGTATAAAAACCTGCTATGGCAATATGTTCATTCCTTATCTTTTCAATTATTTCATCCAGATATGGGTAGTCAGTAAATAAAATACTTACTTTATAGCCGTTATTTTTCAGCACTGTGCCAAGATAAAGAAGTCCAAGCTGCACATTTCTTGTTACCCTGCTCGAATCCACGCCGTAACTGTAACCGGAATAAACAAGCATTACTGAATGCAAATTTTTTTCTAATTTTTTCATAAACCTTCCATAACTAACTTTATTGAAGTGAGTTCTAACAGGAGTTACGCATTCTGTCATTGCGAGGAGCGCAGCGACAAAGCAATCCCAATGGTTTTTTATATACAGACGGGATTGCTTCGCTTCGCTCGCAATGACTGGTTTTACCGTAATTTTTGCGTAAGTCCTGTTCTAATTCCCGTCACGCGTCACGCGTCACGCATCACGCATCACGATTTATATAATAGCATAAACCATACCATCGTGAGTGACAGCATAAACACACTCTTCTCCTGCTGCAGGTGAAGAGGTAATCATTGAGCCTGTATCGTAAATCCACTTCTGAAGACCGCATCCTGTATCAATTGCATAGAGTTTTCCATCGCCGCTGCCTGCATACATAAAATGTCCCGACACTGCAGGTTCTGTAATACTCCCCCAGGAAAAAAATGCCCACTGGCGGGCAGCAGTTCTGACTTCAAGAGAATAAAGAACACCTACTGTTTTATCCAGTTCTTTCATATATACTCTTGTAGTAACAAAAATGGAATTATCAGTAAGGACAGGGGTTTCCATGAGAGGATCACCTTCTACTTCTGCAATCCATCTTTTCGCACCATTAATAATATCAAGGCAATATATATAGCCGGCACTTACATAAATTGCTCCGTTATAAATTGCAGGAGATGAACAGACAGGTTTTTCCAGTATATAGGCCCATCTTTTTTTTCCCCTCTCTATATCTATTACATAAAATATATTATCAGAACCGATAAATAACATACCTCCATATATTACAGGGGAAGAAGCACACAGGCCTCCTGTATGGAGAGACCATTTTTTCTCTCCTTTAGAAATATCGATGGCATAAATAGTTCCATCAAGTGTACCTGTATATAAAACACCGGCATATACTGCAGGAGAAGAACTTATTATACTGTTTGTTTCATATATCCATTTAATCTCTCCATTTTCAGTCATAGCATAAATATTTCCATTTTTACAGGCAAAATAAACTGTATGTTCCATTACAAGGGGAGGAAAAGCTCTGGCTGAAGTTTCTCCTTTATCCTTATCATTATATTTCCATAGTAAATTTCCCTTATCACCTATCAGTGAATAAAGAGTTCCCTCTTCTGTAACTACATAAAGAATATTATCCATAATAACAGGGGAGGCATGTATCTTCTCACCTGTATCATAGGACCATAATAAAGAACCTTTCTGAGCAGGACTGCCACAGACACAGGAAGTATGGCAGTTATTTCCTTTATAACAAGACCACATATGTCTCTATAACCTCTTCAATGCATTATCGATTCTTACAAGTCCCCGGCCGACCTCCCAGGAATGTCTTTTTACATCTTCTGCTGTCTCATAGATAAGATTTTCCGCTTCCATATTTTCCATTTTTCTTTCTCCAAGAATTGCAGTAAAAACACCGCTTACATGTGGACAGGCCATAGATGTTCCACTGTAGGAAGCAAATTTTCCTCCAGGAACTGAAGAATAAACACCGACTCCCGGGGCTGCTATATCAACTCCAGGATCACGGTTGGTAAAACTTGCAGGTTTTTTATTTTTATCTACTGCCCCTACTGACACAACTTCTCTGTAAAAAGCAGGAAAGCCTGGGCCTACCGTTTCATTTCCAGATGCTGCCACAATTACTAAACCTCTGTTATGAGCGGCAATAAGGGCTTCATGCATGGCAGAAGATGGGAAACGACTGCCAAGACTCATACTTACAACGTGAAGACCATTAGTTACAGCCCAGTCTATGGCTGCTATAATACCTGACATACGGCCGCCGCCGCTGGCACTTAAAACCTTTAATGCATAAAGATCAGCCCTTCTGGCAACGCCTGATAGATTATATTCTCCCGAAGCTGCGGCAATACCTGCACAGTGAGTTCCATGACCGTTATCATCAAAGGGATCTTTACCGTCATCTACAAAGTTATATCCCCCTTTTACATTGTCCTTCAGACATGGATGATTATAATCTATTCCCGTATCTATTATACCGAGTTTAACACCACTTCCTGCGGCATTCATATCCCATGCATAGGGAGCGCCTATAAGACGCATATTCCAGTCTGTTTCGCCGGCTTTACTCTGTTCTTCCACATGCCCGGGAGGAACAATAAGAGAAACAGGATGATCCAGTTCTATAAAACGTACTGACGAGAGATTTTTTATAACTTCAAGAAGATCTGTCCTGGTATGCATTAAGATAGAATCAGTCGTTTTAAACTTATAGATTATGTCTCCATGTTTTTCAATTTCCGTATCAAGTATCTCTTTGAAACCAACAAAAATTTTCACATGATCCTTTTTTAATTCGTCACGAAAATAATCCTGTAGAAATTTTTGATATGTAACATTTTCTCTTTCTTTTTCAGGTATAATCTTATTTATCTCATTAATAAAAAATTCCCCTGTGTTATTCATCAAATTCCCTCCTTAAATGCGTGATGCGTAAAGCGTGACGCGTGACGGGTAATTCTACACTCACTACTCGCTTTTTTCCCCTTCACTCTTCACCCTTCACTCTTCACTCCTCACTGTTTACCGTTTCCTAATTATATTATAAATTATTTCTATAGAAAAGTCTAAGATTTTATATTGGAAATATTCTAATTACGATCCCCGGGGAAAGCCCACTGCTTTAGCTGTGGGATAGGGCATATGGGGCGGGTCTTTAAAAACTTAAATTAACTTATAAATAAAGTTAAAAACTGTTGACTAAATCTTTTCTATGGTATTTAATTGAGGTGAGGTGAGATTGAGTAAATGGCAAGGATAACATCTGAAGATAAAAAGAATAAAATTAGGGCTGCACTTCTAGCTACTAAAGAAAAACGTAAACATCAAAGACCTATGGTATTTGAATTAAAAATAGACTATTCTCACCTTAATAAGTCGGAACGAAATACATTAAAGATGTATTTCATAGAAGCTAAATGGATATACAATCACATTCTTTCTATGGAAAATCCTTTTATTTATGATAGTAAAGTTAAAACAGTTAATGTCCTAAATAAAGATAGAAAACTAGAAAAGAGAGAACTTAAATATCTTCCTGCTAAGAACAGGCAGGATATTCATAAAGTTCTTATGAACAATATAAAAGGCCTGTCTGTCAAAAAGAATAATAATAAGAAAGTAGGCAGGCTTAAGTTTAAATCAGAGTATAACTCCATAGAATTATCTCAGTATGGAGTAACCCATAAAATAACAGGAAGAAACCGTATAAAAATAAATGGTATAAAAAAACCAATTAAAGTTCATGGTTTAGAACAGATAAGTAAAGATTACGAGATTGCCAATGCAAAATTAATTAAAAAACCTTCTGGTTATTATGTAAACCTCACTTGCTATCTGGATATAAAACCTTCACATTTAAACCATTCAAATAATATGAAACCTTCTATCGGTATAGATATGGGAATAACCACAACTATTACTACATCAGATGGAGATAAGTATGATATATCTATTCGAGAAAGTGAACACCTTAAAAGTCTGCAATGTAAATTAGCGAGACAGGTAAAGGGTTCTAAGAATAGGTATAAGACTTGTATTAAGATTGGAAGAGAATATGAATATATCACTAATCAGCGTAAGGATAAAGCTAATAAGATTGCCTCTAAACTATTAAGAGAAAATCAGATAGTTTGTATGCAGGATGAAAATATTGCCGGCTGGCATAAAGGCTGGTTTGGTAAACAGGTTCAGAACTCTGCACTTGGAACAATTAAAAGTAAATTATCTTTATCTAAACAGGTAATAATTATAGATAGATTTTTCCCTTCCACAAAGAAATGTTATAGATGTGGTAACAGTTATGATATTAAACTAAATGAAAGAACTTATATATGTCCTATATGTGGATTAACAGAAGATAGAGACATGAAAAGTGCCAAAAGCATTTTATATGAAGGTCTATCTTCTGTTAAATATATTTCAGTACCTACGGAGCATAGTAGGGATTTTAAGCCTGTGGAGATTGTGCCTCTACCTGCCAGTGGTCTGATGGCAAGCATGGTCAATGAAGCAGGAAGCCTACGAATTCATTCGTAGGTAGCTCACGTAGTATAATTATTAAAATATATCCCGTGACGCGTTACGCGTCACGAAAAGAATAGTTGCAGGAGGTAATCTTTTGTTTAAACCAAAAATAATAATAGTAGATGATGAACTGGATATACTGGAAATTTTCACACATTTATTCAGCAGAGAGTTCACGGTTTTCACAGCAAGAAACGGTATTGAAGCACTTGAAATAGTAAGAAAAGAACTGCCCCATCTGGTCATTACCGATATAAAAATGCCTGAAATGAATGGTGTCGAACTATTAAGCAGGATAAAAGAAGTCTCTCCTTCAACAGAAGTAATAATGATGACAGGCTATGCTTCTATAGAAACATCTGTAGATGCACTTCGTTTCGGTGCTTTTGATTATCTCATCAAACCTTTTGAAAGTATAGAACAGATTAAAAAAGTCATTGCTAAAGCTATTAATAAAATCAAAGCAACTTCTGAAGTAAAAACCAAACAGGAAGAACTCAGAAAAAGAGCTTTTGAGCTGTCTTCTTTATATGATATCAGTAAAGCAGTATCCAATTTTGTAAGTTATGAAGAACTCTTCAGCCTTACAGTGAATACTTTATATAATATAATAAAATATGATGCAGCAGGAGCATTTTTCTTTGACGAAGGAAAAAAATTTGTTATAAAAATTCGAGAAGATTTACCTGAAAGCTATATAGAAGAGCTTAAATCAAATTTAATAAAAACTTATTCTACAGAAACAGATGAAAATATTTCCTTTATGGTTGAAACAAAAATTGATAAAGGTTCTATAAAATCTATAAAAAATCAGGTGGAAACCTTTATATCGGAACCGGTTATTGTAACAAATAAAATCATAGCAGTTCTTTTCATTACAAGTGGTATTAAGAATGCTTTCAGCGAAGAAGAAAAGAAATTACTTCATTCCATAGCAAATCATACGTCAGTAGAAATAAATAAAATGAGTTCTATCTTCTCTACAGATCAGAAGAAGATACAAACAGTTCTGGATTCTTTAAGCAATGGTGTTATTATGATTAATAAGAACTATGAACTTGTAATGCTTAACCCTTCTGCAAAGGAAATACTTGCTTCTATGGGTATAACACTGCCGAAAAAATGGGGGAAAAATAAATGTGACTGTATCATATGTGATTCCATAGAAAAAATTTACCTTGATAAAGATAAACCTGTTTCTGCATCCCTGGAAAAAGATGGGTATTTCTCCATATATGCCAGTTCTATTACGGAACAGGATGGAAACCTGTCCGGCATAATAATAGTATTGAAGGATTTAACAAAAGAAAAACAGCTTGAATATCAGTTAATTCAGGTAGAAAAATTATCTTCAGTGGGACAGCTTATATCAGGAGTTGCCCATGAACTAAACAATCCTCTTACAGGAGTCCTCGGTTATGCAGAACTTCTTATAAAAAGTAATATTGATGCTTCAATAAAAAATGATCTGGAAAAAATATCTACCCAGGCGGAAAGATGCAGAAAAATAATTCAAAACCTTTTAAGTTTTGTAAGAAAACATAAAGTAGAAATGACACAGGTAGATATAAACCATATTATATTAAACTCTTTAACCTTAAGAGAATATGAACTTGGAGTACATAATATAATTATTAAAAAAAATCTTACGGAAAAACTTCCTTCTTTTATGGGAGACTCACACCAGATACAGCAGGTTATATTAAATTTACTCATAAATGCAGAACAGGCAATTATAAAGTCCGGTCAGGGGAATAATATAACAGTGGAAACCTGCAGCAGGAATAACATAATAGAAATAATATTCAGAGATAACGGTCCCGGTATCAGTAAAGAAAACCAGTTAAAAATCTTCGAACCATTTTTTACCACAAAAGAAAAAGGTGAAGGAACAGGCCTTGGTCTGAGTATTTCAAGAGGCATAATAGAGGATCATGGAGGAACTATAGGTGTGGTCAGTAAAGAAGGAGAAGGCACATGTTTTACCATAGAATTGCCTGCCTATAAAGATTATGCTGAAATTAAAGAAGAAGAAATAAAGCCGGTAGAAATTATACTTGAATGTCAGAAACACAAAAAAATCATGGTAGTAGACGATGAGCCCATAATACTGGATATGGTGACAAATGTCCTTGAAGATATGGAACATAATATTACGACTTCCGACAGTGGTGAAGAAGCTCTGGAAAAAATAGCGGAACATCAGGATTTCGATCTGATTATTCTGGATATGAAAATGCCGGGCCTTGGAGGCAAGGAATTATACTTTATAATAAAAGAAAAATTTCCCCATCTATCAGATAAAATTGTCTTCTCTACAGGTGATATTATAAATCCTTATACAAGATCCTTTTTAGAGGAAATAGGCAATAAATATCTGGAAAAGCCATTTTTACTCTCCAGATTCCAGCAGGTCATACAGGAAGTTTTATACAAAAAATAATTTTAAATTTCATAAAGCCACTGTTATATGAAATTTCGCAGATTTTACTTTGAAGGTTCAGAAGGAATAATATCAGATAAAAATTTTCCCAGTTTTTTTGTTTCCTCATAGTCAAACAGGGCCCTTACTACAGTATAAACCTCTGTCAATATAACCAGAAATATGAGATTATATAATTCTTCGCTGTTTCTGGCGGAAATAGCCAGTATTAATGCCACAGGAGGAGTAATTATTGCTGTAAGAGTATAATAAAAACAGGATTTTTTAAAGATTTTATATTTATCTTCAGGTGATTTTTCTTTAATTTCTTTCATAAGTTAAAACTCCGTTATTTTTTTGTGACGCGTAACGCGTAACGCGTAACGCGAGGATTACAGGGTATTTCATAACTTATTAGAATTTACATAATTCGTGATGAGTAATGGGTTATATTCCTGCGCATCACGCATCACGCATTACTCGTTACGATTCTAATATAAATCTATTTTAATAAAAATTACCCATAAAGTAAAGCAATAATTTTCACAGAGTTTCACAAGGTATTAAGATTAAAAAAAAGAATATTTATAAATTGAGTCTGTCATACATTTTGCGTAAACCTCTGTTTTAACCTTATTTCATGGTAAGTTTACACAAAACATGTTACAATCTCTATAAATTAATAATTTACCTGTTACGCATGACGCGTTACACATCACGATTTTGAGGTGCTAATTTTGCCGGGAAATCTATTTAAAGGAACAAAAAAACACAGGAGGCTCAGTGAAGATAGTCAGGACGAACATTATTTACTACAGACCGGTTCGGGGAAAGGAATAAACCTGGATTTAAAAATAAATCAATTAAAAAAAGCTATCAAAAACGATCCTTATAATGCAGATGCTTATTATGATCTTGGAGAAATAGCAAGAACCAGAAAAGAACATAACACAGCTTTAAGTTATTATAAAACAGTTATAAATATAGACAATTCTTATGGCCTTGCCCATGCCAGACTTGGCGAATGTTATTCGAACATGGGAGATCTGGATAATGCCATAGCCCATTATCATAAGGTATTAAATATATATCCTGATGACGAAGTTACCCATTATGAACTTGGTAAAATATTCTGGGAAAAAGAAGAATATGAACTGGCATTATCCCACTTTGAATATTCTTTAACCAGTGTTGAAGCAAAACCTGAAATACATTTTTACATGGCTTCCTGTTATAATGCACTGGAAAATTTTTCTTCTGCCATACAGAAATATGAAAAAGCTCTTGAGATAAACCCCTTTTTCACTGCTGCCCATCTTGGCATGGCAGAGGTTTATTTACACCTGGATAAACTCGACAGGGCAGAATATCATACTCAAAAAGCACAGGAACTGGATGAAACATCTTCTGAACCACTCATCAATTTAGGTCTTATCTCAGTAAAAAAAGAAAAGTTTGACAGAGCCATAGAATATCTGAATAAAGCCCTGGAGATTAACGATGATCCTTTTGTATATTTTGAACTTTCTAGCATATTCCTTAAAAAGGGTGACAGAAAAAAAGCCATAAAAAATCTTCGAAAAGCCATTGAAATCGACGATAATTATCTGGATGCCTATTATTCTCTCGCTCAAATATATGAAGAGTCAGGAGAGATAGATAAATCTATAGAATATTACAGTGTATGTACAGAACTGGAACCGGATTTTGTTGATGTTTATGTAAATCTTGGCATGATTTACAAAAAAAATGGGGACTACTCAAAATCTCTGAAAAATTTCGAGAAAGCCTTTTCTTTAAATGAAAATCTCTTTGCTGTAAATTTGAATCTGGGACTGATTTATGAAAAATATAAAAAACCGGATCTGGCTCTAAATTATCTTCAGAGAGCCTTAACTATAGAACCTTCGAGACAGGGGTTATATAATCTTGTAGCAGGTATTTATAAAAAATCAGGTAATATAAACAGTGCCATTACAGCCTATGAGAAATGTCTTAACATAGGGCCTGATAGAGAAGCTTTAATGAGCCTTGCCACCATATATTATCAAAATAATAATCTTAATATGTCTATAAAATATTATCAAAAATTACTGGAGATTAATCCTGAAGATAAAGATATTCATAACAGGATAGGTAATATGTATTTCGAACAGGGTAATCTTGATTCTGCTGCATCTCACTATCATATGGCCTTACAGATAGAACCGGAGGATCTGGAAGTCAATATTAACCTTGGCAGGCTTTATCAGTTCAGGGAACAGTGGAATATAGCAATCAGCCATTATCATGAAGCATTAAAGGCAGAACCGAATAACAAAACAGCTCTCATAGGACTGGGAGAATCTTATAAAGGAAAAACAAAATATGACAAAGGCTATCTCGGCCCGACTATAGATACCTTTAAAAAATTACTCTCACTGGATAAAAACAACGTGGAAGCTTTACAGAATCTGGCAGAATTATCTCAGGAAGAAGGAAATTTCCACAGGGCTATTAAAATTTATAAAAATATTCTGGAACTGGACAGTAAAAATATATCAGCCCATATAAATATGGCAATGATTTATGAAACACAGGGCTATACGGAAGAAGCTTATGAGGAGAAACTTTCAGCTATTGAGCTTGATCCCTATAATATTAAACTCCTTTTATCTCTTGCCAATTACTCTATTGAACGGGAAGACTTTGACGGTGCACTCAAATATGCCAGAAGAATTCTTGAGACAGGTAATTCTAATCTGGAGGCCAATTATATAATGGCTGTAGTCTATGTAGGGAGGGATAAACTCGTCGAAGCAAAAAAATATCTTGAAAAAATACTCTATAATGATAGAGGAAACATTATGGCCAATTATAATCTCGGGCGGTTTTATGAACAGCAGCAGGATTATAAGAAATCTATTGAACATTATAACAGGGTATTACAAATTGATAACTCCTATACTCCTGCCATGGGTAGACTCGCATTCTCTTATCTTCAGAACCAGGAAATAGAAAAATCTCTGGAACTATATAAAGAACTTGCCTGTAGAGACCCGAAAAACCTTGATATAAATTTAAAACTTGCAGATTTATACAGAGAAACAGGTAATAAAAAATCTTCCATAGAATATTATAAAAAAGCTCTTTCTCTCAGGGGAAATAAAAAGGAAATCCTCCTGAATCTGGGTCATATCTATATGGAACTGGAAGATTTTTCTCCAGGAAGAGATATTTATAAAGAAATCTTAGATAATGATTATGGAGATTTCCATTCTTTAAAAAATCTTGCCATCTGTTACCAGAAAACAGGTGATATTCAATCAGCCATGGAAACATATGAGGAATGTTTGAAATTAAAAGATGGTGATCCTGAGAGTTTATGCGGCATTGCTGTTATCTATGAAGAAAGTAATAATATAGAAGAAGCTTTTAAATATTATAATATAATACTTGAGACAAATCCTGATTACAGTAAAGCAGTTTATGGCATGGGAAAATTACTTTTAAAAACAGGGAATGTTGAAGAAGGGCTTGCATATTTAGAAAGATCAATTTCACTGGACAGGGAACTATGTGAAGCCTTTTATGAACTTGGCTGCTTTTATGATAAAGAAGGTAATATAGATAAAGCTCTGGAACATTATTCTACGGTGCTGGAATTAAAACCTGATAATATAGAAGTAAATAAAGCCGCAGGAGATATATTTCTTGCAAAAGAGGATTACCATAAAGCATTATCTCATTATGAAAAGATTTTAGCAGTAAATCCGGAAGATAAAGAAACCAGTCTGGCTGCAGGAGAAATCTATTATAAAAACAAAGACTATAAAAAAAGTATGGCCTGTTATGAAAAAGCATGTGACTCACAGAATATGAATGGAAATTTTATTCTGGCAGATATATATTACAGACAGAAACAATATACCATGTCATTAAAATATTACAATATATGCCTCAGAATCGATAAAAATATAGGAATAATTCATAACTCTATAGGATTACTTTATTATGAACAGAAATTATATGACCTTGCTTTAAGACATCTGGAAAAATCTCTTGAATTAGAACCGGATAACCTCTGGCTTTATAATGAAATAGCTATAGTAGAAAAGGCAGAAGGAAGAATGGAAAGATCTGTAAGCTATTTTGAAAAATCTCTCATGAGTGAAGACATGGAAGTTAAAGGTTTTGCCTGTTATAATTTATGTCTGATTTATTATGAACTGGATTCAATGGAAAAAGCAGGAGAATATAATGAAAAATTTCTGGAAATAGAACCGGACAATATATGCGGAAATTATCAGCAGGGACTCATCCTGTCCGGCCTTAAAGATCTGGAAGGAGCGGCCAGACATTTTGATCTGGCACTTTCAGGTAAAAACCCTGAAGAAATTTATAACTCAAATGCACCTTTTGAATATTTCATAAAATCCATCTTTAAAGTGCCTGCCAGAGAAGAAATTCTTTATCAGGCAGGTATTATCTGTATGAATAAAGGGAAAAAATCAAAAGCCTCACGATATTTTAATGAATATATTAATATTGCTCCACAGGGCGCAGAAGCAGAGGGAGTAAGGAAATATATTAAGAAGCTTGGAATCCACCATAAAATTCTTTAAAGAAAAGGATTTTCTAATCTTTTCATAGAATTATTAAATGCAATTTATCAATCACAAAAAAGGAGGAAGTTAATTGAAAAAGTATTTATTCACAGGTTTACTCTTACTGTTTGTCTCTTCGATTTTATTCACTGGATGCGGAGCCCTTATAGCACTGGTTTCATCAATCTTTGGTTCCCAGGGAGGTTTTCTTTTTATTCCATTTTTAGGAGATGGAAAAATAGAAAGCTCCCAGACAGGAAAAATTCCCGGTATGATAATGTTATTTACCAATAATCCTCCGTCAGGTTACAGAGCTCTATCAGGTGCGACAGTAACCATAACAGGTGTATCAAGCACTACAAACTCTGATGGCAGCTTTAATATTACCGGTATCCCTGTAGGAATTGGCAGATTTACTGCAGAACATCCGTCTTATATTTCCATTACCCAGGATGTACCTGTAGCAGATCCGAATGCTACAGGAAGTACTTTTACTGATTTCAATGTTCTCGGAGACGGTGCCGTAATTCCTGTTGGAGGTACAGTCCAGTGTATGTCCTATGCAACCAGTTCAAATAACTCTATTATAACACCTCCTACAACCTGGTCTGTAACAGGTGATATAGGAACTATCGGTGCAAGTACAGGTATTTTTACTGCTACCAAAGGAGGAACAGGACTTATAAAAGGTGTCAGCGGAGGGGGTTCTAAAGAGGTAAGGGTAACGGTAGTAAATGGAACAGGAACTATTTACGGAAAAGTAATTTATAATAACCAGCCTGTATCACATGCAACTGTTTATGTGGAAGCCTATAATCAATATGTTTATACTGATTCAGATGGCCACTATAATATGCCTGGAGTACCTGCAGCAAATATAAAAGTAATAGGCTTTGTAGATTATGATACACAGAACAATACTCAGGGTACACCGCCACAGGGTAAGCTTGAAACTTCAGGTATAACAAAACTGGTTGGAACAACTACAGTAAATCTTGGTCCAAATGAAACAAAAGAAGCAAATATAGTACTTTTAGGTGCAGGTAATCTCACACCTGTAGAGGGAACTCCAACAGCATTCCCGACACAGGGAACTCAAACACCAACAGCTACACCAACAGCTACACCAACTCAAACACAAACAGCTACACCAACAATAAATCCAAGTGCACCGACTATAACAAGTGTTGCACAATCCGGAATGGAAATCCGCATTAATGGTACGAACTTCGGTGCATCTACAGGAACGGTCACATTTAACGGTACAGGTATAATGGTCCATTCATGGCTTAATGGCACAGATATATGGACAGATCAACCTTCAGTTGCAGGGACTTATCAGGTAATTGTAATAACTTCAGGAGGCATTTCAAGTGCCCCCTACTCATTTACCTATACACCTTAAAGTAAATAATTTCACATAAAGCCCTTCTTTCAGGAGGGCTTTATTATTTATACCGGTAAAATTTTCTATTCTTCCTGGAAGGGAAAGGAAATCATTTTAAGAATATGTAAGAAATCTTTATAGAAGTTTTAAACATTTTGTAACGGGATTATTATGAAAGACAACTCACTTTTATGGCAAGAACCAGTTATAAGTGTCTGTAAAACCCTTTCAGAGAAAGGACATATTTCTTATTTATCCGGTTCCACCACAAGAAATCTTATACTTAAAATACCTGTAACATGCTACTATATTCTTACAACAGCAAATCTCATAGATCTCAGTCAGCTATTCGAAGATATAGAATTTCCCGGTAAAAGTGATTATGACGGAGAGATAATCTGTGAAGATATTTCCATAAGATTTAAAGTATCTGAAATGCCATCTGATAGAACAGATTTTAATATACTCAGAAAAGAGAGTTTAAAAGAGCTTTTTACACTGAACACACTCTTTTTTGATATAAAGAAAGAAATTTTTCTTGATCCCCTGGACTGTTACTATGATTTTCGGGAGAAAAAAATTAAATTAACTCCTGATTTCGAAGAAATATACACCAATAAACCTTATAAAATATTTGACATTCTTTATCTGCTGTCAGACTATGACTTTATCCTGGAAGAAGACAAGAGACAGAAAATTGAAAAAATACCTTTTAAGTTCAGAAATGAATACAGAGATGAAATAATTACAGGATTTAATCATGTTATTGTAACTAAAAACCCTTATATTTCCATAATCCTCATGGATAAATTAAATATTTTACAGGAAATACTTCCCCTTCTGGCAGATACGAAATCAGTCCCTCAGAACAAAGATTTTCATCCTGAAGGGAATGTATATGAACACACGATTGAATGTTTTAAATATCTCAGAAAACCATCACTGCCTCTGGCTCTGTCATTACTCCTTCATGATACAGGGAAACCGGAAACTTTAACAAGAGATGGTAAAAATCTCAGATTTCCCGGTCACTCCCGGGCAGGTGCTTCAATCGCCAGAAGAGTACTGAGAAAATTTGGGTACAGTCAGGAGATTACAGGGAAAGTTGCTTTTCTTATAGAATACCATTTACTTGCTCATGAATTTAGAAAAATGAATGACCGTCAGAAAATAGACCTTATTAATAATAGCATGTTCACAGATCTACTGAAATTATATAAAGCAGATGTTTCAAGCTGTTACGGCGATCTTATTGATTATAAAAAAATTGTCTCTCTTTATAAAAAATATAAAAAGTGAATGGTGAATAGAAACACTTCTATTCACTATTCACTCTTCACTCTTCCAGGGATCTCGAAACTACCGTAAAATAACAGTATTCCCCTTTAGATTTGCTGGGTAGAGAAATATATTCTCTTATTAAGAGACCAAAGGAATGAAGCCTTCTCAGGTTACGGGTAACTACCTTTTTCGGAAGGTTGAGCTTTTTAACAATCTCATCGGGCGTTAAAAATTTATTACCTTCTTTTTCTTCTTTTCTTACAAGATTAAATACCTGCACTAAAGTAGGATTGGAATAGAAAATCTGTCCGAGAACCTTATATTCCAGATCTGGTTCAGATATGGCATTACCAACCAATAAAATCGGAATACCAAGATTATCTATTACAGAATTAATGGTATGTAACATATCTTTTCTGTAATATACATCATAAGGTAAATCATAAATAACCATAAATTTATTATGATATTTTCCACCGGCAGACATTTCATATGTCAACCTTCTTATAACATTTTGAAGACATGAATAGGTTATAATATCAACATCTACGAGTCTTAATCGTAAAACCTGGTTAATTTCAAGATGCTCCAGGGCATGAAATATATAATTTACCAGGTTTTCAGCATCATCTTCTCCTATGGCTATCCTCAAACTTTTTGGAGGGAAGTAAACATTAATTGGTTTCATAAAAAGTTCCTTTCAGTAATAAAATAGACAATATAATCTAGGTTTTTTTTCTTGCACCGGAAAAACCAATCTGAAAATTCTGAACCTGTAACTGTTTTTCTATTTGATCCGAAAAGTAGTGAAGAAAAACCAGTTTTTTAGTTCCGTCATAAATAAGCTTCAAGCCGCTGTGTATATCTTCTTCATGTTGAGATGAAAGAAATTTTTTAATGGAAGAAATACCTTTATTCCATAAATTAAAAGCTTCATTTATTAACTTACCTCCTCTATGAACTTCAAGAGTAATTTCATTATTAGTAACCTCCAGTAACTGATATTTTTCCATAGAATCAGTAATTAACTGGCCTGTTTCTTCCAGAATTTTTATAAAATCTTCCTTTCTGACCTCCTTCCTTAAAAACCCCAGGGATATCTGTTCAAGCTTTACATACACAGGGGTTCTATAGGCAGACTCAGGAATGGTATTTAATATCTCTTCTATGGAAGTTATTGAAACTGAGTCGGATTCTTCATAAGGTTCCAGATTCTTTGTAACATTATATATTTCCAGATTAATGTCCTGAAGTTCTCCTATAATTTCTTTAACCTCCGGGTCTTCTTCTCCCTGCCTGCAAATCCCGTCAAGAGGTTCATATATTTTTTTTCTGTTTTTATCTTTCTCTATTTCACGACAGGTAAATTTCAGCTCCTGAACAAGAGTCATAGACAGATTGACCAGTTCATTTAATTTTTCAACAGTCCTTTCATCATCCAATAAATTCAATCTATTTAATAAATAATTGAGTTCTTCCTGAGATTCATCCTGTTTTTTCAACCATAATTTAAAGTCAATTTTATAAGATTTTAAATCCTTATAACCTGTCAGGAGACTGTAAAGAGGAGAATCCAGCGATACATCTTCAGAATATTTCTTAGTGACCTCTTTTTTTTCATAATGACTGTGATAAGTCCTGTCATAAGGTAATCTGCTTTTAAAATTATGAGAGGATTTAAATTCTGCTTCTCCTGCCATGATAACGGGAGAAATACCTGAAAAAGGTTCCCTTTTTGAGCCTGTATCAGGTAATGATAAATCAGGTTTTACCGGATCAAATTCTTTTGAAAAAAATGAATCTTTTTGCAATAAAGATTTATCTTCTGAAAGCTCTCCTGTATTCCTGTGAAGTGATCTCCTTGTTCTTTCATTCCTGGACTGCATGTCAGGAAGGTCAAATTCGGAAAGTTCCCTGGTTTTCTTTTCCGAAGCATGTATAATAACCATAGATTTATTTACAACCTGCATCATATCCCTCATTTTATCGACTTTATTATCATCAAAAGGAGTAACAAATTTTTCTTTCCTGTCTGGAAGTAAACTGTCTATATTAAATTTATTTTCCTCTGTAAGGTCAATACAAAACGGATCTGATACAGGATGATAATTATCAGGAAGATCTGACTTACTATATTTAGACAGTCCGTTTTCCAATATATTATCCAGGTTTCTCTCAGATTTTTCTTCTTGATTTTCTGATGTCATTACAGGGGAAGATAATAAAAACGTATAAGGTTCTTCACAGGAACATGGTTCTACTGGCGGTGATTCAGGTTTTAATAAACTGTTAAGCTGAGTTTTTAATCTGGCCAGTTTATTATCAGAAGTAAGTTTCATTTCTTTAATTTCATTCTGTAATCTCTCCATAGTATCATCTGGTATTATATCATTCTCAGAAGATGAAAGAATCTCAGGTAAAATTATTTTTTGAGTTGCAGTGTTAGTCCCTGTAATAACTTTATCTTCCAGTAAAGATTTTCTCTGTTTCGGTGATTGTTCTGCACCTTTTTCCATGAACTTCTTTGCTTTATTCAGCTTTTCAAGGGAAGTTGTAAATTTTTCTTTATCTGGAGACCTGTCATGTAAATTTGTTTCTATTTCATTTAAGGCTTCCAGAACTAAAAGTATACCATGAGAATAACTCAACCCTTTCCCCGGCTCTTTTTTTCTATGGATAGCCTCTTTCTTGAGGGAAACCAGTTTATATTCCAAAAATTCTTTTTGTATTCGATTCTTCAAAAAATCTTCCAGATTACGTATAAAGCCGATGAGATCCATAAAAATCCTTCCAGAAAATAATCTGTTATAAATAATCTGTTAAATTATAGCATGGTTTATAACCTTAAATCAATTGCCATAAGAATTTCCCCGGAGAATAGATTGCATTTAAAAATGACAGGTGATTTTACATACGATGGAAAAAGAAATTTATTATAGAATATTCAGAGTGAAAAGTGAATAGAATAAGACATTACCTGCCATTCACTACTCACTATTCACTATTCACTAATTACAGATTTATATGCATTAACTATAATTTTCAGCAAAGGTGAATTTACCTGTCGTAAAAAAACACAATCAATTATATAATGAGAGATTGATAAGATAAAAAAAGTAAAGTATAATAAAAGACACAAAAAGAAATTATGAAAAAAAGTTTAACTATAGAAAGGAGCATGGGCAAAATTACAGTAATTTACACTAATTTTTTGCCCGATATTTTGTGAATGAATGGTATACACACAGAGCTAATATACAGCGTACCGGAACCATACAGAGCAGACCCATTGAATCAGGTGTTGAAAAATGGGTCTTTCAAACCAATGGTCCTGTTACATCTTCTCCTTCGGTAGTAAACAATACTGTCTATATAGGCTCACAGGATAAAAAATTATATGCTTTAGATGTGAAAGATGGAAGTCTCAAATGGGCTTTTTGTACAGAAGGTAAAATAAATTCTTCTCCCACAATCATAGATGATACAGTTTATATCGGTTCCCAGGATTATAATCTCTATGCTTTAAACAGTAATAACGGTGAGAAGAAATGGTCTTTTAAAACCAGAGGATGGGTTGAATCTTCACCGGTAATATTCGAAGATACTGCCTTCATAGGTTCTAATGACAGTTTATTTTATGCTATAAATATAAAAAATGCCCAGTTAAAATGGAAATTCCAGACAGGAGACGCAGTTGTATCTTCACCTGCTATATGGGGTGAACTGGTTTATATTGCTTCAAATGACGGAAAAATATATGCTCTGGATACTGCCACGGGAAAACTTATATGGTCCTTTGTAACAGGTGATTATATAGTATCCTCACCTGCAATAAGCGGAAAACTTTTATATATAGGTTCATCAGACAATAAAGTTTATGCACTGGATGTAGATATGGGCTATCAAAAGTGGGCTTTTAAAGCTCAATCTTTTGTACAATCCTCACCTGCTATAGCAGATGGGGCAGTATATATAGGGTCTTTTGATACATGTATTTATTCTCTTGATGCACAGACAGGTGCATTAAAATGGTCTTATGAAACTGAAAATGCCGTAGATTCATCACCTTCAGTAGCAGGAGGGATAGTTTATACAGGTTCAGATGACGGAACAATTTATGCATTAAATACAGAGACAGGAAAAAAACAATGGGAATACAAAACAGGAAGTGAAGTAGATTCTTCTCCTTCTATAGTGGATGGATTTTTATATGTAGGTTCTGTAGATGGAAAAATATATTCCCTGCAATAAGGAGTCAGGAGTGAGATGTGAGTAAAAATTCACCTGCCCTCACATCTCACATCTCACCATTTATGAATAAAATAAAAATACTTATAGTTGATGATCAGGTTTTATTCTGCAAACTCTTAAAAAGTGTTATATCCCGTCAGGAAGATATGGATGTAGTCGGAGAATCTCAGGATGCTTATCATACTCTTGAACTGGTTCTCAACAAATCTATTGATGTTATTTTAATGGATATAAAACTTGCAAAAGAAAATGGGATAAAATTGACAAAAGAGGTTTTGAAATTAAAACCTGATATAAAAATTATTATGCTCTCTGCCTATGATGATGACCATTATGTGGTAGATTCATTCAGGGTTGGAGCTGCAGGATATTTATTAAAAAATGTAGAACCTGATGAAATTACCAAAGCCATCAGACTGGCTTATAAAGGTGATTCCCCGATAGAACCAAAAATTGCCACGAAATTACTGGAAGAATTTACAAGGCTTTCCGAAAAAACAGAGGAAAGCAAAATACCTAATAAATCAGAAGAACTTTCGTCTTTAACTAAAAGAGAAATGGAAATATTAAAATTACTCGGTATAGGCATGAGTAATGATCAAATATCGCAAAAACTTCTTATAAGTATCAAAACAGTAAAAACCCATATAAGCAGAATTATGGACAAATTAAACGTAACAGATCGCTTCCAGGCAGGTATGATAGCAGTTCATCATGGTCTGGTAAAGATAGATGTGAAATAAGCTTTCACGTCATTAACCTGCAGGGTACTTTTTCGTTTTTGCCACTATAGTAGCCATAAAACGGGAATAACCCTCCATAGAATGTTTCATTTCATGAAAAGCTATAAATTTATCTGATTTTATTGATTTAATGGTGTATATTTTCTTAGGAAATATACTTTTTCTTTCATTTTCTTTATATACTGTAAATTCATCTACTTCTTCCCAGTTTATATGAACAATTTTTTTTAAAGGATGATAATAGGTTATACCTTTATCATCAAGAGAAAATTTTATTAAATATGATACAATACCCCACCCTATTGTGAATCCTGATATTAATAAAACTATAATCCAGTAAAAAATATTCATTCCCATTATGAAAAATATTCCTACAGATGGAATAATAATAGTAGGTATTATTATGGGAATAATAAATTTTAGACTATTTTTATAAATTTTACATCTAATTTTTATACCACAAGATGGGCATTTAGAGTCTTCAAGAAAAATCTTTGTATTACACTCTGAACATTTCATAAGGACATAATAATATCCATTTTTTAAGAATCAGGTTTTGGTTTTTAAGCTTTCTAACCCAATACCCAACACCTATAACCTTTAAATAACTATAAAACTAAACTGCCATAAAAAATGAAAATTCCTACAGATTGAAATTAACACATATTTTTATTCTGACTCGTTATTCATTATCCTGTATTCTGTCCAATAATTTTTTTAAAGGTTCAAATATAATCAGGAATGACAATTAAATAACTGTCTCAAATATATTAAATCGTGACGCGTAACTCGTGACGCGAGGAAAGAGAATATTAATAAATTTCCATTCCTTATTTCTTAAGCAGTCAAATATGGTTCTACCCTCTTCCTGCTATATCCTATTATAATATCATCGCCTTTTAATATAATAGGTCTTTTTAATAGTGAAGGTTCTTTAGCTATAAGTTTCAACATTTCTTCTCCTGTGAGATATTCATTTTCCAGGTTAAGTTCTTTATATTTTTTACAGGTTTTCAATATAAACTCTTCTGCCGAATGCCCCAGCATAAGTCTGCGTAATTCGTCTTCTTTCAGAGGGTGTTTTTCTAAATTACGTTCCTTAAAGGTAATTCCTTTTTTAATAAGAAACTCTCTGGCCCTCCTGGAAATAAAACAGCTGGGTTTATAATATAATAATATACCATCATTTCTTTGCCTGTTGTAAAACATTTCATATATCCTTTTCTAATGGAAAAATAAACATAAATTATTACAGGAAGATTATAGCATATTTTTTTGCAAATGGAAAATTTCTTATCTTACGATAATCGTGACTGGAGGGGCAATTTTAATATAATCAAGTTAAAATTAGGTTTTGGGTTTCAGGTTTTAGGTTCCGGGTTTTTAATCTCTCTAACCCAACACCCAACACCCATAACCCTTAAACCAGGCTTTACACCATAAAAAATGAAAATTCCTATGCATCTTAATTATCATTCCTGAATGACAAGCATAGCTTTGTATATATTCATAAGTCCCGCACCAAATACAGGATCTTCTCCGGGTGGGCCAAGATCGTGTGCCGTTTTTTTCAGAATATCTTTTAATTTATCCGGAGAAAGTGTATGGTTTTTACTTAATAATAGTGCTATTGCTCCTGCCACCTGCGGAGCAGCGGAAGAGGTGCCGGAAAATATAGAATGAATAGAATTACAATAAATTCCTCCAAGAGCAACTAAATCAGGTTTCATTCGATTATCTGTTGTTTTTCCCTGGCTGCTCCATGGTTCGAGTTTACCTGGATAGGTACTTTGAACAGAGCCTACTGTAATAGTATCAGATGCAGGTGGAAGGCCAGGATCAAGACTTGTTTCAGGATTAAAATATTCCATATTACTTACTGTCAGACTGTAGATGTAAATCATAAAAGGGAGAACTTCACGGGCTTTTATCTTTTTTACTGCTATATGGTAGGCTCCACTGTAAGAAGCTGTAATATCTACTATTTCATAGGGAGGTGCTTTAAGGCTCTTCTGCCTGATTGTCGACATAGCCAGAGGCTCAAGATTATCATTAAAAATACCCAGGTCCAGATCATCTGAAGGATTTTTCCAGTTATCTTTCCATGACATTACAACCCTTATTCTGTCACCTCTCTTAAGGTTTACTTCCAGAGTATCATCTCTGGAAGTAAAGTTATGCAGTGAGTTATCATTTTTATCATTAAACATACCCATATAATGAGTCTGAGCGTTATTACCTGCAGAAGAAACCATTGTTATACCTTTATCCCTGGCAAGCCTGGCAAGGCCTCCTCTTATACCGCTTCCATCATAATAATCATCAGGGAGGATGATATTTACTGCAGTAACTATTACATCAGGTTTTCTACTGCCTGTCATATTTATTAATTCTTTTAAAGCTTTAATATATTCTACATCTGTTTGAAAATTAACCAGAATTATTTTAGTTTTCGGCGCTATACGTGTCACTATCTCTGTTACTGCATTGCCATGGTCTATGTCTCCTTCCATTATATCTCTATCGTGACTTCGAAAAGATAATGTATAATAAACATTTTTACGAAAAATAGAATTGGACGGGTCAAAAGCAGTATCAAGAATAGCAACCTTCACTCCCTGTCCCATATAACCTTTTTTATGGGCTTCATTTAACTGAAGTGAGGAAAATTCTTCTGAACCGGCAGAGGAAATTTGTTTAAATATTTTCGAATTTTCCTCTATTTCGGAAAAAGGAGACCGTAAAAATCTGGTAAAATTCAAATGTCTCACTATTTCTACTCTGTCTACAGGGATAAGAACCTGTATCATATTAAATACATAAACCTCAATCTCACAGCCAAGCTCTTTGAGTAACGTGAGATCTTCAGCCTGTACATCAAAATTCAATTCAATTATATATCTTTCCATATTTACTGTTTTACCATAACCTCCGCTAAGAGCTTCGGTAGAAAAGCCGTATCTATAAGAGTCAGCAGGAGAGGGCACTATATATAAAGGTGCTGAAGGTACTATAGTTTTAGAAGCTTCAGAGGAAGAGTCTAACTCATTTTTTTCCTTATCCTCACCGGAAGATACCTTTGTTTCCGGCCATAGTATGTCAGTTACATCTCTTGCATATATGGTACCGGAAGATAAAATAATGATAAATATAATGAAAGATATTATTTTTTTTCTCACAGGTCAAAACTCCTTGGAGGAAAAATTTATTTATGAATGAAAATTAATTAATTGTCTCAGGTTTCAGGTTATGGGTTATGGGTTTTAGGTTTTAAAACTTCTTAACCTGACACCCAAAACCCTCATATGCAACATTTATTTTTACTTCATTCCTTATCAGTCTGTTCCAATTTATATAAAAATTCTCTTGCTTCCTTATAAGACCCGACAGTGGGACTTACAGATATATAACGTTTCCAGTGATTGATTGCCTCTTTATAATTGCCTTCATGTTCATAAATACTTCCGAGATACCAGTGAGCTTCTGCCTGATCCGGATTAAATTTGATAGACTGAAGAAATTCTTCTTTAGCTCTGTAAATCATGGAATTTTTCAACAAAATCTCTCCCTCTCTATAATGTTTAAGAGCCATAGACTCATTGGAAACATCTGTTAAAACATAATTAACAGAAGAATGATCGGAAGGATATATATGAGACTGACTGAAAAACACAGAGCCCTGTCTGTTTATACAAAATATAAAAATCATTACAGTTATTGCAGAGCCAAGAGCAAAACTACTGCCCAATGATAACCAGTTAAATCTCCGAACAGGGGAAAATAAAGAATTTAACCAGGAAAAATAACCTTTCTCTATAGATTTATTTTTCATAAAATAAGGGGATATTACCGTCAAATCCTTTATTTCTTCTAATTCTTCAGTCAAATCAATATAAGAATTAAAACAAAAAGAACAATCCAGTAAATGTTTTCCCACCTTTTTTCTTTCACTAAAAGTCAGAGAATTATCAACATAAGCACATACTGTCTCAATATCAGGACAATCTTCTTTATTTGTCTCTAATAATTCTGTAAATACTCTGGTAAGTATTTTTTCTGTGTTCATAAAATATCACCCCTCAGGTGGTGTTTTAATCTTATTATCAATCACTGATTTCTTATTACACATAAATATTAGGCGGATAAATCATTCTTTTCTTCATCAGATAACATCAATTTTTCCAGTAATTCTTTCACATATTTTTTCATTTCCTGAGTAACATCTTCCTTTAAATCATAATAAGATTTAATAAATTTAGTTATATCTGTCAGTGCCTCATCTATTTCTTTATAAATTTGTTTTTCATTACTTATATTTAAAACCCTGAGATACTTTGAAGCAATATCTCCCACAGAGAGCCTTTTCTGGAAACGAAGCTGAAGAAGTCTTTTCTGAACAGGAGAAAGCTTTTCCAGAGCTTTTATGAGGCATTCTGATATTTCTCTTTCTTCAGGGCTTATATCTTCATAAGGAGGTGTGACATCTATAATATCATCATCTCCTTCAATAATAATAGGTTGAGGTTCGCTTTTAAGAGCAATCCATCCGTCTAAATGTTCCCACTCCTGACCTTTCTCTCTTAATTTTTCTCTTATTTCTTTTTCCATTTTTTTCACTTCTTCCAGAGAAATATTTAATTTACCTGCTATATCTTCCTTTTCTTTACCTCTGCACAGGAGTTTATAAACGTCATGACTTATTTTCGAACCTTTCTTTATTACCAGGGGAATCTGTAATCTTCCATACTTTTCTCTGAAGTAATCCAGTTTTATATATTTCATGCTTGCTATAGTAAATGTAGAAAGACGACTTTCTCCACGAAATTTTACAATCCTTTTACTTATAGCCTCAAGAGAAAAAAGATACATATCCATTACTTCATTACATGTATCTCCCTGAAATGAAGAGGAAGAAATATTCCAGGGACAGCCATGGTAGAATTTACGGCAATAGGGCTGGCACCATTGACGAATAGCACTGAATATAAGATTGCTGTAATTTAAAACAAAATTTTTCCAGGCTTCATCATTACCTTCTTTAATTTTTCTGACAAGTTTTAATTCTTCTTCTCTATTATTAAACATCAGAAAGAATATTTCTTTAATTAAAAAAAAAATCCTCCTACTTTGCTGTGCCCCTTACATTCACAACCAAAGTAAAGAAGAATTTTCAAAGCCCATCTCCAAAGAAGATGGTAGAATATTGTAAAAATATAAAAATTTCTACTTAAGAAACTGTAAGAAAATAACCCTGACAAATTGTTAGAACGGTTATCATCCACGCGTAACGCGTGACGATTCTCATATAAACTATAGCAAAGTCATTGTATATTTTTTAATCTTGCTCAAGCAAGTATTTTAAATAATCTATTTTTTCAAATGTTGACTGTTTAATGGAATAAAAGAAAAACCATACTACCAGAGATCTTCTTCCATGACTACGAGATCAAGTTTATACTCATGAGCTCTTCTGAAAGAATAAAACAAAACCCTTATCATTTCTTCAAATTGACCTGCTATTTCTCTGACATTACAGTCAGGTTTATCATCATAAATATAGTCTAATATACTTGAGGTCAGCCCGGGAGATATATCACCTTTTTTCTCAAGATTAAATATTTCATGTAAATCGGCAAGTTCTTCCAGAATTTTCATAAAATTAGATTCTATTTCCTCTTTGGTAAGCCAGCCAAAAAATCTATTTTTATGATGTATTGAATGGATAGAAAAACTTCCCAGGGAACAGTGAGTTGAACCTCCAAAGGAAATGAGTTTCAGGAGTTTGTCTTTAACTCTCTTACCATTATTATGGGTATTATGTTCGAATAAATAATAAAGTGCCCTGTGAAGGGCATTTTTTGATAAAGAAAATTTCTTCTCGCCAAAGATCGAGATGAGTTTCTTCAGATGACTTTCTTTTACAACATCAGGCTGCAGATTAATTTCTATATCCTCTCCTGCAATAAATTGAGGATAAATATCTTTGCTGAAGGAATCCTTATTTAAACTGTTTAATACCCTTTCCACCTTTTCTAAATCTACCAGTATTACCTGACTCAGCAAAGAGGAATCGCTTTTTTTATCAAATATGTCTTTTACCCTTAATTGTTCTTTTATAGCTGTCATAGCCTGTTACACCTCCTGGGTTATTATAAAGAAAATGTTACATGTTTTATAATATACAAAACCCTGTAAACACAGTCTTTCCAAACCTTCTCTCATCAATATTTTACTAATGCAAGTATAGTATATGTAAAACTTTACTAAATTTTCACAAGAAAAAGGCTTTTCGACTTGCCTAGTTGAAACCAGCAGGAGAGCTAGGTTGTCGTTTTGCGGGGGCTAGCTCTTTTTTTTACTAGACATCGACAAGCCTTTTATAATTAAATTTTAAATTTTCCTTAATTATAGAAAAAACCCTTATAGTAAGGGGTTTTCTCGCGGACTTTGTGAAGATGCTCTTGTTATTGTAAACATAATAACACACATTCTTGCAATTGTAAAGAGGTTTTGAAAAAATTTTTGAAAAAATTTTTATCATTGCAAATAGCAGGGAAAAATCTTTTAATATTGAAGAATTATCCGGTATAAAAACTTCTTGCTAGAGTCAATCAATAATAATTAAAATAAAACAGGGGGGTGAAAAAGCCCGAAAGTCGCTCAATCAAAAATAACAAATCCTGTCAGGGCAATAATTATGGATTTCAGAACCTATCTGAGAGATTTAATAGCACGTCGTCAGATGACCCTTTCTCAAATTGAAATGAGAAGCGGTATACCAAGTACTTATATGTCTCAGGTACTTGCCGGAAAAAGGGACATACCAAATGAAATAACCTTGATTAAACTTTCTAAAACTCTCGGTGTATCTGAGGCAGAAATGCTTGAACGTGCCGGGAAAGCTCAGTTTAGCCCGGAAGAAGAGTTCAGAAGATATTTACGAGAGCTTATTGATAAAAATCAACTTACTCTTACACAGGTAGAGGTAAAATCCGGTATTTCTAATTCTTACCTGTCACAGATACTTTCAGGGAAAAGAGGAATTCCTCCCGAAGAAACCTTAAGAAAACTTTCCAGGTCTCTTGGTATAAATGAGTTTGAAATGCTGGAAAAAGCAGGAAAATTGACATCTGATTTCAAGCAACAGGTGCAACAGTATCTTAAAATCACGCAACCGGTAAGTGAAAAAGTTCAGAATGAAGATAAAAAACCGGTAAAAACCATTCTTAATTTTGGAAATAAAATAAAAAGAGCCCGTCTTGAAAAAGGCTATACAATAAGTGATCTGTCTATGTCAATGTGCTACCCGGAAGAATTATTAAAAGATATAGAAGAAGGCAAGCAGTATCCAGGGAAAGGCACATTACATGCCCTGTGCCATGCCCTTGGAAAAACATTGGAATATTTTCAGGAAGATAAAGAAGAAGAGGAAATATACTCTGATTTAAACCAGGCTGATTATCTGGATGAACGTTTTAATAAACTTCAGGCCCAGTTAGATAAAATATATAAAAGTGTTAATATCAGTTCTTCATCAGAACTCCTGAGAAACCTGAAACGATTACCAGTATTTTCTCTTTATTCAAAAGTGGAAAAGGATTTTTTCCATGATGGAAGGGTAGAAAGTTATATTTATCTGCCGGGAGATTTTTTTATTGATACGGAAGCAGTAATTATAGTGGAAAAAACAGGCATGGAACCTTTAATATCTACAGGAGATAAACTCTTGCTAAAGAAAAAAGATACAATGGAAAAGGAAGGACAGCTCTGTCTTTTTTATGATGGTAAAGAAAAAGCCTATTTAGTTAAACACATATTTTCAGGCCTGGAGGGAAAATTGATGGCAGGTTTAAACAGAAAAGAGGCTATTTTTAATTTTTATGAAGAACGTCACAGAGAAATAACAATTCTGGGCATAGTCAAATATTTAATCAGAGATCTTGAATGAATCAAAAGGGCATTCTGGCGACTTCAGTCGTGAGTTGTGTGGGGATGGAAAATATGATATAATATTTAATGCGGGGCAGGAACTGTCCCAGGAGCGAGCTCGTGGAGCTACCTCAGTGGAGGGACGGGGAAGTGAGAAAATGCCCGCGACTTCCAGTCCGTGGGAGTTTAGTTCACGAAAGTAATCTGGCAACCTCAAGAGGCTATCAGAAAAAACACTCGGCCTGAGAAGGCTGGATTTTTGCTGACAGCCTGTTTTTTAATAAAGGAGATAAAAATTGAAACAATTTATATTACTATTTTTATGTATATTTTTTTTACCAGCCTGTAATCATAATAATGGAAATAATATATCCAATATTCCCACGCCGAGACTCTCTTCTTCCCCTGTGACAAATGAACCGAAAGAACCGGTCAAAATAGACAGTCACAAAAAAATCTTATTCTATTCCGATAGAACCGGTTTTATGGAAATCTATGTTATGAACATAGACGGAACAAACCAGCAGCAGCTGACCTACTATAACACCTATACAAGATCGCCTGCATGGTCCAAAGATGGTAAACATATAGTTTTTGAGTCTACAAAAGATAATATCAATAAGGAGATCCGTACCTTTGAACTTTATATCAGGGATATGGATAAAGGTGAGGTTAAAAGACTGACGGAAAATGACTATGATGATTGTTCCCCATGCTGGTCACCTGATGATAAAGAAATTGTTTTCATGTCTAAAAGTGCTTCTGAAGAAAGGTACGGTATATTTGTGAGAAATTTAGAAAGCAATATAGAACAACAGCTTCTTGCAGATAGTTATGATAACAGAAATCCCGACTGGTCACAAGATGGCACAAAAATTGCATTTGAATCAGATCATAATGGTAATTATGATATATGTATTATGAATAAATCAGGAGGGGACATACATGATCTTACAAAAGATGTTATTGATGAGAGAAATCCCCGCTGGTCACCTGATGGAAAAAAAATTGCCTATTGTGTCTATGAAAAAAGCGGTAAATCATCTATTTATGTAATGAATTCTGACGGAAGCAGTTCCGTAAGATTAACAAATAGTTCTTCCAGTGATATTTTACCTTCATGGTCAAATGATGGTAAAAATATATTCTTTTCTTCCAATCGTAAAGAAAGCATGAATATATATATAATGGATGCAAATGGCGGACAGGCAAAAGAGCTTACCAGTAAATTCTATGTTGATCTGGGAGCAAAATGTCAGCCATGAAAATGTGAGAGGTGAAAATCTGTGGCCTGGAAAAAAGTCAATTTCTTTTATATAATAATATTTTATCTCCTATCAACAGGGATATTTTCCCAGGAAATCAAACCGGCTATGGAGATAAAAAAAATTAACCCTTCAAAAGGTAAAGTAGGAGATAGTATTGTAATTACAGGTTCAGGATTCGGTAATGAACAGGGAACTGTAATCATCGGAGATACAGAAACTACAATAATATCCTGGACTAACAATCAGATAATTGCTATTATATCCCTGGGTTCTTCAAGCGGTAAACTCAAAGTTATCACTCCCGACAGAAATGCCTGGTATACTTTTACCGTAATACCAAGCTGGAATATATATCCTTCACCTACAGATACATTTCTAAAAGCTATTGCCCTTCTTTCTCCGAAGGACGGATGGATTATGGAAAAAACAGGTGAAGGAAGATTTTTTCATTTTAACGGAAAACTCTGGGAAGGATTTGATAAAGATATTAATAGCAACTGGATAGGTGACATATGTTTTTTACCTTCCGGAGAAGGATGGGCAGTAGGTGGTTCAGGCACTATACTCCACTTTAACAAAAAAAAATGGGAACTCTCTGCAGATGCCCTTACAGGGGATGATTTAAATGATGTATTTTTCCTCTCCCCCAGGGACGGATGGGCAGTAGGAAGTGCAGGGAGTATTATCCATTATTATGACTGGACAGTTCATGATATATCATGGAGAAAAGAAAATGCCTTACCGGTTTTTGATACATTAAACTCTGTTCATTTCATATCTCCCGATAGAGGATGGGCTATGGGTCAGAATGGAACCATAATAGAATACCATAAGAAACGGTGGATAGCTCTTACAAGCCCAACATCATCTGTCTTAAATTCTATGGATTTTGCATCTGAAAATAACGGGTGGGCCTGTGGTGCAGGAGGAACAATCATTCATTTCAACGGCAGAGCCTGGGTGAGCTATATCAGTCCTGTAACTGAGAACCTCAATGCAATCTGTATGATTTCAGACGATAACGGGTGGATTGCAGGAGAAAAGGGAACAATATTACATTACAATGGAAATAGCTGGGAAATCGAAACAGGCCCTACTATAATAAATCTTCACGATCTTTATTTTCTGGCTCCCGATACAGGATGGGCCGTAGGAGAACAGGGAGTTATTCTTTACTACCACTGATTACATGTTTTAATAAAAAACCTCAATAATAAAAACATATAAATAACAAGTGATAAAATAGATATAACTTTACCTATCTGATATGACAGGGGTAAATATTCCAGCCTAAATTTATGATAACCTGCATCTAAAGGAATGGCTCTTAAGATATAATTTCCAGGCATTACGTCATATTGTTTCTGAGAACTTCCAGGTAAAGACCTGGCATGCCAGTTTTTACTGTAAATATCTGTAACAAGTAAAATAGCTGGAGAAGACAAATCTGCTTCAACTGTAAGATAATTTATAGAACAATCAATCACTTTTGCAGAACCTCTCTCTTTTGTTTTAACAGGTTTTATATCAGGTTCCCTTTCAAGGATTACTTTCTTTCCCGGATCAAATGAAGATTTTCCCATTTCATTAAATATGCCATTACGATCTTTTATGACTATATAATCATCTATTAATTCCAATCTGGACATAGGATTTTTTATTTCCTCTATTTCTGTTTTTCCATTACGAGGATGAAATATATATTTACATCTAATCATAGAATATAAAGAACTGGCTCCGGAAGAAATAGCAGAGCCATCATATGTATCAAGATCATAACCGCCGGTAAAGGCAAGAAACTCTGAATATCTTTTCATGGTGTTGCTGTCATAACCCCATATATTCTGGGCACCGATAAATATGGTAAAATTCGGATTTTCCGGAAGAAGTATCCTGTAGTCTCCACTGTGAGTCTCTAAAAATTTCTGCAGAGGTGACTCCTCATGAGGCATGTATTCAACTTTAACCCTTGTATTACTGGCAAACAAAAAAATCTCAATAATACCTGTTACAAGTATTATAAAGGCTATTTTTCTGGATAAACGGGACAAAAGAAAAAGAAAAGCCACTATAGCAACAATAAGAGATGATTTGAAGAGACTTTTAGCAGCAAAAGCTCCTGTATGCTTTATAAATTCATTGTCCACATCAGAATGTTTCATTAACTTAATGGTTTTAACCCACAGGCCATCTGTAAGTAATTTACCTGAAGAATAACTGATCCAATGTCCTGCTGTAAATAGAAAGATAGCTGTGAAAAATAAAAAAACTATCATTTTTCTACTGATCTTTGTTCCCCTGATTATAGAATCCAATCCTTCAGCAGCAAGGATTATTAGAAAGACAGAAGGAAAAAATATAAACTTTCCTATTCCTCGAAATTTATCAAATTCCGGAACAAAATTATAGAGAATGTAAAATAATGGAGTATATTTACCAAGGGCAAATAGAAAAAGTATTAAAATCATATATAATGAAAATCTGCTGGTTTTTCTTTCAGAATAAATAGAACAATATATTGCCAGAATCAGACCTGTTACACTTATGAAACAGGAGGATTCCCACAAAGAACTGCGTCCCCAGTAAGGAAACTTTACCATATCACCAAAAAAATCCGGTGACAGAAGGGTTATAAAATTTTCAGGAGGAAAAGCAAAGTCTGAGGCAGATTTATAGGACATTCCATTACTTCTTAAACTTTCTCCGACACAATCAATGCCTGTAAGTAACTGCACTGAAGATAAAAGAGCTGCTCCGAAATAAATAAGAAAAATCCAGAGAATTAATAATATTTTCCTATCGGTTATATTTAAACAAAAAACACAGTATATAACAACAGTTACAAAGGTATAAAAAACATATTGCGGATGACCTGCGAGAATTTGCATGGCAATTGTAAATATACCAAGAAAATACCATCCGGTAGAGGGTTTTTCCAGAAAACCATCTACTGAGAAGAATAAAAGGGGAACCCATATAATGGTACATAAAACTGACAGATGTCCTGCATAAATACGTAAGAAATGAGAGCCACAAAACATAAATAACAATGATGAAAAAATAGAAGACCATAGATTTAATTTCCTCTGAGAAGCCCATAAATACATAAACAATCCGCCAAGAAAGATATGTATGGCAATACTGTAATTGATTGCTCTGGAAAGAGGTAATATTAAATAGATGAGATTTAACGGGTAAAATATGGCTGACTGCCACCAGCCCATAAAGGGCATACCGGAAAATACATAGGGACACCATAAAGGAACATTTCCTTTACGGAGTTCTTCAAATCCAAACTGTCTCCAGAATAAAAACTGCTTTGTCAGATCGAGGTTAGGAGAAGAAATGATAAACTCTTTAGCAGAGAACAGGACGTCATAAAACATTCCCAGGGTAAAAATCAGGATCACAGGAAAGGCAATTAAAAAGGCTATATTAATTTTCTTATCTTTAAAATATACAAACATTATTCTCCTAAGAATGAGTCATAAAATAAATAATTATAAAAATAATTAAAAAAACTATAATTGCTACAGGAACTATAAATTTTGCAAATTCTTTTTTCTGTTCCTTTTCTTTTTCTTTATATTTTTCCTCAACTGCTTCATAGGCAATTTTCTGCTTTTCTTTTAATTTTTCTGTTTTCCTTGCTCTTTCCCTGATAATTTTCTCCATAGGATCTTCATCCAGATTTATGGAACTTATTTCATAAACTGGTTCATCATCTTTACCGGGGAGTTCCTGTGTAATATCATTGTCCAGTATCTTTGTATCTTTGAGACCATCCAGAACATGTTCTATTTCTTTCTTAAAAACACCTGGAACTCTCATAGTAGAATCTTTAAAGATCTTTTCTTTTGAGGTTTTTTCATCTCTTTTCTCTTCAGTAAAATTCGGACATATAAGGCATTTTTCAAGGGTATACTTCATTTCTTTTATATTATCAAACCTGGCAAAAGGCTCTATATCTGTGGATTTCTTTACTATCTGCTCTATAGATATGGAAGCATCGGGATTTATAGTCCTTACAAATGGAAGATCATAATTCGTATGACGGGCAACACCGGGGTTTAAACCTGTAATCATATAATAAAGAATATTTCCAAGACTGAAAATATCAGATAAAGGAGTGACTTTATTTCTATATGCTTCAGGTGCTGTAAAACCGGACCTGGTATAATTTGTCTGATTAATGAATTTATTTATACCGAAACTCACTAAAGAAATCTTCCCATCATAACCTATTATTACATTTGCAGGATTTAAATTACCCATAAATAGAGGAAGAGGTTTCTGATTATGTAAAAACCATATGACTTTACATATATCTATTGCATATTTTATAGCTTCCTTTTCTTCGAGAGGGGCAGAATGTCTCATTTTCATGAAATTCTCCACATTTTCACCTTTTATATAATCCATAATTATATAAAAATGATCACCTGAAGGAAAAAAATCCATTATCTTCGGGAGACTGACATGTTCAAGTTTTGCAATTGTTCTGGTTTTCTCTATAAAAACAGATATTATTTCACGTTTTTCATCAGATCCAATGGTATTCCCCGTTATTTCTTTTATGGCAATTTGTTTATTTAAAGTTACATGATTGCCGAGATATACAGAACCATGGCTGTCTTCTTCTATTTTATTGACAACTTCATACCTTGCCTCAAGTATTTGCCCGGAATTCAACATAATTACACCAGATTTCTGGCTCCTTCCAGCAGACCGAAACAGCCTGTAAGCATCATATCACCGTTAGGAACGGCAAAATAATAATCCCCTCTGCAGGCAAGCTGTCTTTTAGGTCCTGTAATCACAACAGGCCAGCTAGAAGTATCTTCTGTCAGATCTTCTGAGAAATAAACTCCATGGCCTCTGCCAGAAAAGACTTCGTCATCTGTTATATTTCTCTCCTTAAACCTTTTTATCACATCAATGATGTTCTCTTCATTCATTTCTCTTGAGTGATGCTCCAGTATTGCCAGAATCCTGTCATCTTTTACTGATGAACAGATAACATGCTGATTTCCTATATTTACAATTACAAGGCCTTTCTTTTTATAGTCTTCTACTTTTTTATCACAGAAAGCACCTATTATACCTGCCGGGCCTGTATCCATAAACAGTGTTTCACATTTTAATGAATTTTTAATAGATATCATACGGGTAAAATAAGGGGGAGGTTCTCTACAAATAAGTTCTCGTAAATTTCCTCCTTTATCTAAAAACTTTTTCCAGTGGGAAAAACGAAATTTCCTGTTACTCCCATCTATACATTCTCCATGATCCTGCACTGCTATAGCCACAAGAGATGGTAATTTTATTCCATAATGAGAAAGAGAAGAGGCTAAAAAATCCAGGTTAAGATCGGTTAATTCCAGATCTATACAATCTCCGGGATTGGAAGGAACAATTTCTATGCCCCACCTTTTTATTTCTTCCAGATTATCCCGAAAGGTCTTTGCTGCCGTTTCTGTAGAATAAACTTTATATCCGGTTTTTATATGTTTCTTTACTGAAGATGACATGGGATGACCTCCCATAATGCCACCATGGAGAAATATATTTTTCCCTTCTTCTGTAGCTTTTTTTACCCTGGCAGATATAATAGAACAGTAGGAAGGAAGTATCATTTTTACACAGTTTTCTATATATTTATCTTTGTCGTAAATAAGTATATCCTGCGTTCCTGCTCCTATATCTATTGCAAGTAGTTCATTGAATTCCATGTTAATTCTCCTTTAAAATTTGTAAGACTTCAACTGATATACAGAGGCTGAACTCTTACTAAAATTGTTAAATAGCCATAAGCTTATCTTCCGGCATATGACGCCCGTAATCTTCGCATATAATCCTGTTCATATAAGAATTTATTATATAGGACGGTATATCAATAGCATTATCTGTAAAGAAAGTTCCGCATTCTTTGTTTATGAGTTTAAGGGTTTTTTCATAATAATGACATAATTCTTCAACAGTCATGGTAGATTTTATTTCTTCCACAAATTTATTAATTTCTTCCCTCTTCCTTTTAAGAATTTCCCTTTTTTCAAATACCGGGTCTTTATTAAGGGCACTTCTATAATCACCAAGGCTTACTCCTCTTTCTTCTCCATAGGTTCTTACCAGTTTTAAAAACAGGGCACCTTTATTCTTTGGTTTTTCTTCACTGTTTTCCATTTCCATGATCTCTCCTCTTGCCCTCATTAGTATCTGTCTTTCTCCTACCCTGTCGCATCTGTCAACAGTACGTTCATACCACTTTAAAGATTTAAGATCATTCATTTCATAGGCAAGCTGAAAAGCAAAATCTCTATCAATCCACGGAGAAGGACTATCGAAATCTACTATATTGTCAGCAAAAATATCGTCTTCCTGAGTATCAAACAAATCCGTCCTTATTCTATATTTCTTTATCTCTTTTCCAGTGACTTTAAGCTTTTTTGCCAGAGGACAGAGTGTCTGAAAAATTTTAAATCTCTCTTCATACTGAAGAGTAAAAGGTTTTACAATAGCCCTTTTATAGAAATCTACCCTTTTATCTTCACTCTGTTCCACTATGACTCGCCTCTCAAACGTGACTGATAAATTTCTGTGATGCAGAAAAACTGAGCAATTCACGTAGTTCCCTGTCACTCAAATTATATCTCTCATCTTTCTCTGTTCTTAACTTCAGGATTATTTTCTTCATTCTATCTACAACTTCCTGACTGTAAATCTTTTTTTCTTTATGTAATGTAGAGAAAGATATCCAGAACTCTTCAAATTTACTGTCAGTCAAAAGTAATAACCTTATTAAAGGCATCCATAGTTCCAGTTCATCTATAAAATTACGAACCTCTTCTTTAAAAGCTTTAGGTATATCATTAAGAGACATCATTCTCTCCTTTTCAATTATACAAGGATTTTTTTTTAACATCAAGTTTTAATCGTGATGCGTGATGCTTAATGCGTCACGCGAGGTTATTACACAAATAAATTGCATCGCATATAAAACGATTTTTCTTTACTTTTTCTTTACCATAAATATTCGACACAGGTGATTAGATATCTTGCTTTTAATAGTCTTTAAGTGTATAATATTTGCAAGATGATTAAAAGAGCTATTTTTTATATTTTTTCTACAATAATTTTAATAATATCATTGTCCTGTATGAATTCAAACGATACAGTCCTTCCTGCTTTAAATCCCGGGTCTAAAGCAAATCCCGATGAACTGACATTAAATTGTTTATTTCCTGTTCAGGTAGGAAGAAACTGGACTTACAGATACAGAGAAAACAAATTCTCCTATCATTATAACCGTATAATATGCGATTCATCATCTCTGGAAACATGGAAGGTTATAGAAAACAATGGAAACCCGGGAAATACTCAGAACTATATCTCAGTAAAAAGAGAAAATCAGAATGATTCCTCTGTTATTAACAGAATGGAATATTATCTTAATAATAATAATTCCTCTTTTTTATGGTACGGATTTAAAGACGAAAATAAAAATGAAGAACACTCCTTTGACGGCAAATTACTTGTCTTTCCTCTGGAAATCAATTCTTCCTGGACTACAGATATTCCCTTTGACGGAAGTGATTTCTATGTAAAAATAAAGGGTATAAATAAAATTTCCACTGTATCAGATGTAGTCAATAGTCCTGCAGGAACATTCATACACTGCGTAAGAGCTGATTTTACTGCAAAGGAAAGATTAAATGTGACAGGTGCCGGATTATCTGACGTTGAAGGCATTATATCTTACTGGTACGCCCCAAATATAGGTATTGTAGAAACAAGACTTTTTATCAGGGTAAAATCCCTTGACAGACCGGAAATAGACGAAAAGAGCGAAATAACAAGAATACTGGAAAGATACAGTATCGATTGAAATAATTACTCAAAAAGCCTCTCCTGTCTTCATTCCATCCAGAGAAGAACTTATTATTCCTCCTGCATAACCTGCCCCTTCTCCTGCAGGATAAAGTCCATAAACATTCAGAGAAGATCTTCTATCAGAATCTCTTAAAATTCTTACGGGAGAAGATGTTCTTGTTTCTATACCAATGAGTATGGAGTTAGAGAAACCTTTTATTTTTTTACAGAAATCTTCAAGACCTCTCCTGATGGGATCATATAAAAATCCTGGAAGACATTCCTTTAGCTGCACAAAATTTACACCAGGTAAATAAGTGGAAATATTATTATGATTTCCCATGAGCCCCATAAATGACCCGGTACTCTGTGCCGGTGCAAAATAATTACCACCTCCCAGAACAAAGGCAGATCTTTCGTATTTTCTCTGAAATTCCATACCATCAAGAACAGAAGAAGAATAAAAATCTTTTACCCTCACTGTGGCAACAATAGCAGAGTTTGCTTTCCCGCTGTTTCTAAGATAATTACTCATGCCATTCACCACAAGCCCCTCCGGTTCTGAAGCAGCACAGATTATCTCTCCTCCGGGACACATGCAGAAAGAATAAACACTTCTTCCTGATTTAATATCATTATATTTTAAAACATAATCTGCAGGTTGAAGCAGAGGATGGGAAAAAAATTTCCCATATTGATTTCTATTTATCAAATCCTGATCATGTTCAATCCTTAAGCCAATAGCAAAATCTTTCGGTTCCATGGAAAGACCTGCTCTTTCCAGTAATTCAAAGGTATCCCTGCTGCTATGTCCTGTAGCGAGAATTAATGCATCAGTATCATAGAAATTACCGGAAATTTTTACTCCTGCAAGATTACCTCCATTTACAGAGATATCTTCCAATTTTGTGGAAAAAAGAAATTCTGCACCTTTTTCCTCAAGTTCTTTTCTCATATTAGTAACGACTTTTCTGATAAGATCAGTCCCTACATGAGGTTTGCTTTCATATAAAATTTCTTCTGGAGCACCGAAATTAACAAATTTTTTTAATATTTCTTTTATAAGTCCCTCTTTTTTTCTGCATGTAAGTTTTCCGTCGGAAAAAGTTCCTGCTCCTCCTTCTCCAAACTGCACATTTGAG
>Ga0351856_1008_pt1 | contig 49971 bp, 42 predicted proteins | sample BONcelHFGM3001D8_FD_206798 | JGI IMG/M metagenome (GOLD analysis project Ga0351856, IMG submission 206798) | Enriched cells from coal bed in the Powder River Basin, Montana, United States - BONCAT cells FGM rep2 HSBNCT.FGM.300.1.D8 ... | reverse complement strand
CCGGATATTCAACTCAATTTCAACGAGGTCTACTCCAACGCTCTTGAGAACTCATCCAATACAATCAATAATGAACTTTCGCTGCTTAGTGCACAACAGGCAGTTGCCCAGGCAAAATCTGTGAACGGACTGCAGGCATCGCTCTTTGCTCAGTTCGGGCTTACCCAAAAGGGGAGCGACCTTTCAACTGCATACAAAAATCCGATGGATCAGGAGATGATTGGTTTAACTCTCTCTCTGCCTATTCTGGACTGGGGGCTTGGAAAGGGAAAGATAAAAGTTGCCAGCTCCAGGGAGGAGGTTGTGAGAACTCAAATAGAGCAATCTATATCTCAGTACAGGCAGGATATGCTCATCAAGGTTCTGGAGTTCAATAAACTAAACATTAAATGTACCACATCTGCACAGGCAGATTCAATAGCACGGCTCAGGTATGAGATTGCCAGCGAGAGGTTTAAAAACGGAACCCTAAGTGTTCTGGAGCTTAACTCTGCACAGTCAGATATGGACAACTCTGCCTCCAGATATATCAGTGAGGTCTCTCGCTTCTGGCAAAACTACTACACCCTTAGAAAGCTAAGTCTCTATGACTACATTAACAACAGAGAGATAAGTGTCTCTTTTGAAGAGATGGCAGACTAACTGAAGCCGATCGGCTAATTAAGAAATATATGACAATAAATATAGAAACGATATTAAAAACCCGGATTATGACAAAAGGCATTTTTATTACAATTTGTGCACTGATAATAGTTTCGTGCTCTCCCAAAGGTGGAGAGACAACCGAAGATAGTGAGGCTGCAAAGGCAGGTTTTGTTGCGGAGAAGAACCTGGTAGATACCATAATTTTAAAAAGAGAGGATTTTAACAGGCAGATAATTACAAATGGTAAGCTCAGAGCAGTAAGAAAGAGCGACCTGACCTTTAAAAGTATGGGTACAATATCGGAGATATTTGTAAAAAACGGTGATTATATCCCCGCCGGAGAGAAGATTGCTCAGCTGGAGACAAAAGATGCCCAGATAAAGCTTAAGCTGGCATCCGAGAGAATGGAGAAGGCAGAGCTTGATTTTGCAAACGAGCTGATAGGTTACGGATATGGAAGAGATACATCTGCAGTGCCTGCCGAGGTGCTAAAAATTGTAAGGATAAGATCCGGATATAACTCATCCATCAACGATCTTAATCAGAGTTTAATAGATCTTAAAAACACAACCCTTACCGCCCCTTTTTCGGGAAAGATTGCAAATATTCAGGGGAGAGTTTACGAAGGGGCAACCGGAGCTTTTTGCACCCTTATAGACGACTCGAAATTTGAGGTGGAGTTTAGCCTTCTGGAATCTGAGCTCTCATTTATACGGGTAGGGAACTCCGTAAAGGTGGCCTCCTTTGCAGAGCCGGAAAAATTCTACACCGGTGTTGTGAGTCAGATAAACCCGGTGGTAGATGATAAGGGGCAAATTAAAGTGATGGCTGTGGTTAACAACAGCAGCGGAAAACTTCTGGAGGGGATGAATGTTCGGGTTTTAGCGGAGAATCTCCTTCACGGGAAATTGGTGGTTCCAAAGAGTGCTGTGGTTATGCGGGATAATTTTGATGTTCTCTTCCGCTTAAACCCTGCCACAGGGAAAGCAATGTGGACCTATGTAAAGGTCGAGATGACCAATACCGGGTTTCACGCCGTGACTGCTAATGCAGATAAAAACGCAGAGATTAATGAGGGTGACATAATTATTGTTTCGGGTAACCTCAACCTGGCAGAGGGTTCAAATGTAGAGATTAAAAGCAGATAGGTTATGATAGGCAAACTGATAGAGAGGCCCATTGCCGTTACAATGACAATTATTGCCATTGTTGTCCTTGGTGCCGTAGCAATAGGGATGCTGCCCGTCTCTCTTATGCCGGAGGTGGATATACCCAGAATCACCGTACAGGTGAGTGCTCCGGGATATTCGGCAAGAGAGATTGACCGCACAATGCTAAAGAGCCTTAAATACCAGCTAAGGCAGGTATCATCACTAAAAGAGCTAAGGAGTGAAGCCAGCAACAACTCAGGAATCATCTATATGGAGTTTGAGCACGGCTCAGATATTCAGTATCTTTTTGTAGATGTTAATGAGAAGATAGACAAGGCAGGGTTACCTAAAGAGCTTGAGAGACCAAAGGTGGTAAAGGCGAGTGCTACCGATATTCCCGCCTTTTTCGTAAATATGACTATCGAAAACACCACTACCGAAAAATTTCTGGAGCTAAGCCGTTTCGCCTCAGATGTAATATCAAAGCGAATAGAGCAGATTCCGGAGGTGGCGTTGGTAGATATGAGCGGACTCTCTCTCCCGGAGATACTCATAACCCCTTATACTCAAAAAAACAGGGCTATGGGGGTTTCGGAGAGCACTCTTATAAGTGCAATTAACGCCAACAACCAGCAGTTGGGAAACATATCCATAAAAGATGGCCATTATCAGTGGGATATCAGGTTTATGTCGGAGATACGCTCCAAAGCGGATATTGAGAATATAAACCTTAACATAAACGGAAGAGTATTCAAGTTCAAGGAGCTTGCAGCGGTTACCGAACAACCGGCAAGAGCCAAAGGGATGGCCAGGTCAGACGGGAAACCTGCTGTTTGTATGGCAGTGGTAAAGCAGTCAGACGCCAAGATGGCCAACCTAAAGAGTTCACTCAATACTCTAATGGCAGATTTTAATAAAGAGTATCCGGATGTGCAGTTCAAGGTAACCAGAGACCAGACCCAGCTGCTGGACTACTCTATATCTAATTTGAGAAACAACATTCTACTAGGGGCAATCCTTGCCTGTTTAGTGATCTTCTTTTTCCTGCAGGATTTTCGCTCCCCGATGCTGGTTACCATCACAATCCCTCTCTCCCTTATAGTCTCGCTGCTCTTCTTCTTTGTTGCGGGTATCTCAATAAATATTATATCTCTCTCGGGTTTGATTCTTGGGATAGGGATGATGGTAGATAATTCAATAATTGTAATAGATAATATTACACAGATGCGCGAGCGGAGAGTGCCTCTTAAAGAGGCTGTTGTTAGGGGGGTGGGAGAGGTTTTCGCACCAATGTTAAGCTCTGTTCTCACCACCTGCTCTGTCTTTCTCCCTCTGATTTTTTTAAGCGGCATTGCAGGCGCTCTCTTTTATGATCAGGCAATGGCTGTCACAATAGGGCTCATCTCATCGCTGCTGGTGGCAGTGCTGGTTATCCCTGTCTACTACTACCTCTTCTATGGTAAGAGCAGTGAGGTGACAAAAAATAGATATCTCTCAAAAATTCAGATATTTGACTATCACGCATTTTACGAAAAGAGCCTTAAATGGGTCTTCAGGCATCAGAGGCTGGTCTGGACTATTTTTCTTCTTATAATTCCTGCCACTTTTTTTCTTTACAAGGAGATTGATAAATCTAAATTACCCCCCGTTACTCACGATGACACAATTCTCTATATAGACTGGAACCTGCCGCTTAACCCCGCAGAGAGTGATTCAAGGGTGGAGTTGATATCTAAAAAGGCAAATGAGTTTATAGCGCACAGAAGCAGCTACATTGCCGGCCAGCAGTTTATCCTATCTCACACCCCGGAGCTCACACAATCTGAGGCTATAGTCTATATAAGGGCTAATAAACCGGAAGATTTGGTTGAGATTGAAAAGGTTATCTCAAATGCGATAACCTCTCTATATCCGCAGGCAACATTCCGCTTCTCAATGGCAGACAATATCTTTAATATGATATTCTCCGACAAAGAGTATAACCTTGTGGCCAAAATAGTCGGAAAGGATAACAATCCGCCCGATCCCGATAAACTGAACCTCTTTTTGGAGAAGATATCTGCACAAATTCCAACACTTTACATAGAGCCTGTACTTTGGCAGGAGCAGATTTTACTTGTGACCAGGCCGGAGATGCTCTCACTTCACAAAGTAGAGCACAGTGCCATACACTATGCAATCCAGAACGCTGCAAGAGAGAGCCGACTCTTCTCAATCAGCCACGGAACCTACTCTGTTCCAATTATAATGGGAGATGAAGAGAGCTTTAGCAGCGACTTCACCAAACTATCACTTAAGAGCGCAGCCGGGGTTGACATACCATTAACTGAGCTGCTGCGTGAGAGTCGTGTACGGGACTTCAAAAGTATAGTCTCCGGTAATGAGGGTGACTACTACCCTTTAAACCTCAAAGTTGCAGACAGGGATGTTAAAGATGTGATGCAAAAAATTGAGGCAGCCGCAAAGGCAGATAAAAACTTTGATATTATTTTTGCAGGGAGCTATTTCTCAAACAGAGAGCTCATAAAGGAGCTTGTGATAATTCTTACCGTGGCGTTGCTGCTTCTGTTCTTTATTCTGGCAGCCCAGTTTGAATCTTTGATACAGCCTCTGATAATCCTCTCAGAAGTTGTTGTGGACATCTTTGGAGCGATGCTCTTTCTCTGGATTTTCGGGTCAGGTCTTAATCTTATGTCAATGATCGGTATTGTGGTGATGAGCGGGATTATCATTAACGACTCTATACTAAAGGTAGATACAATTAACCGGTTAAGGCGGGAGGGGTACTCTCTGCTCAGGGCAATTATAACAGGGGGCACCAGAAGACTTAAGCCTATCTTAATGACCAGTCTCACCACCATACTTGCGATAGCTCCTTTTCTCGTGAGAGGGGATATGGGTTCAGATCTTCAGTATCCGTTATCTCTCGCCCTTATCGGGGGTATGATTGTGGGTACAATTGTGAGTATCTACTTTATTCCGGTATTCTATTACAATATCTATAAAAAGAGGAGCAAATGAGACTACCTTCATTTTCCGTAATACTCATCTTTGTAGTTCTTGTTGTGGTAGGCGCGGGAATTGCACCACTGCTTAGTCTTCAGTACAGCCCCACGGTTAAGAGCAAAAACATCTCTGTATCATTCTCCTGGCCGGGAGCATCTGCCAGGGTAATTGAAGCCGAGGTTACATCCAAGCTGGAGGGGGTTATCTCCACGCTATCGGGAGTGGGAGATATTACCTCAACATCATCTAAGGATAGGGGCTCTATAAGTGTGGTTTTAAAGCCATCTGCAGATATTGATGCCGTTAAATTTGAGCTGGCTTCTCTAATCAGGAGAGTCTATCCAAAGCTGCCAAAGGAGGTCTCATTTCCGCAGATATCTTCAAGATCGCCATCAACCTACTCGCCCTACTCCTCGCCCTTCTCTCAACCGGGCTCCGCACCTGCCGATGCACGGCCAATTCTCACCTACACAATCAACTCCTCTCTCTCCCCTTTAAAGATTAATGAATATGCTCAGGAGAATATTGTAAAGGAGCTCTCTTTAATTCCGGGGCTGGGAAGTGCAGATCTTTCGGGGGCTACATCTTATGTGTATGAGATTGAGTATAACCCGGAGTACATAGGGAATCTTGGAGTTACGGCTCAGGATATTACATCTGCAATAAACAGCAACACCGGAAGGGAGAGCATAATGGGAAACAGAGATGGTGTTGCAATTGTGTTGAGAACCGAGGGTGCAAATGAGTCTTTAAAAAAGATACCTGTCAAGAATGTTAACGGCAGAATTATTACTCTGGAGGATATCTGCACAATCACCCTCAAAGAGGAGCAGCCGGCAAGATATAGCAGGATAAATGCACTCAACACAATAAATCTCTCTGTCAAGGCAGAGAGAGGGGCAAACAATCTGGAGCTCATCAAGGCTGTAAAGGCGAAGATGAGCGAACTGAGTGAAAGGTTCCCTGAGAACTTCTCTGCAATTATCATTCACGACCAGTCTACCGAGATTAAGGGGGAGATCAACAAGATTTTAAGAAGAACAATTCTCTCTGTAATTATACTGTTGCTCTTTGTATATGCAGTGAGCAGGAGCCTGAGGTACCTTGCAATCATTACCGTCACTCTGGTTGCAAACATCTTCATTGCTTTTATCTTTTACTACATATTCAAACTGGAGATACATATCTACTCTCTTGCCGGAATAACGGTCTCTCTCGGGATCATAATAGACACCTCAATAATTATGATATCCCACTACGGATATTATAAAAACCGAAAGGCCTTCATAGCAATTCTGGCAGCTCTGCTCACAACAATAGGAGCCCTGGCGGTTGTCTTCCTTCTTCCGGAATCTGAGAAGAGCATTCTTCTGGAGTTCTCTGCGGTGATTATAATAAACCTTGCGGTCTCAATGGCAATCGCTTTGCTGCTCATACCTGCCCTTATAGATACATTTCCGATTAAGGGGGTAAGCTCCTCCCAAACCATAAAGAGGGCAAGAAGAACTATAAAATTCAATAACTACTATATCCGTTATATAAAATTTGCAAGAGCTCATAAATGGATCTTTATTTTGCTCATAGTGCTGGGTTTCGGAATTCCGGTACACCTGCTCCCATCGAAAATTCAAAAAGAGGAGAATACCTTTCATAAGGTTTACAATAAGACAATAGGGGGCTCCTTCTATCAAAATAAGATGAAGAGCATTGTGGAGCAAACCCTTGGAGGATCTTTGAGGCTGTTTAGTAAGAGCCGCCGTTTCGGGGGGTTCTATCGGGGTCTTGAGAGACAAGAGATCAATATCAGTGCATCTCTTCCGGATGGGTGTACCGTGCAGCAGCTAAATGATATAGTTACTCATATGGAGAACTATCTTACACAATTTGAAGAGATTAAAATATTTCACACAAATGTTAACTCATACAATAATGCATCCATCACTATATCATTTAAAGACGAATATGAGTTTTCGGGATTTCCTGCAATGCTTCAGAATGAGATTATTGCAAAAGCCATAGACTTTGGAGGGGCAAACTGGAGGGTGTGGGGGATTGGAGAGCAGTATTTTAGTAATAATGTTAGTGCCGGGGAGTCCCGAAGCAACAGAATTGAGCTTACAGGTTATAATTACGATATTCTGTACAAGTATTGTCAGGATCTGGCCGCCTCTCTGTCGCAAAATCAGAGGGTGAACGGAGCGGAGGTTGCCGGTGCATCGGGTTATGGCAGAGTGGGAAGAAATGAGTACTTTATTGAGTTTGACAGAGAGAGGCTGGCGGGTTTAAACATAAGCCCGGCAAGTATCTACTCATCTCTCAACAGAAAGCTGGCCCCTTCGGGGAGTGCTCAGATAAAAACTTCGGACGGTAAAATTATTAAAGCATCTGTAATCTCAGACGAGAACAGCACTTTCGATATCTGGAATCTAAGAAGTGAATATCTGGATATCGGAGACAGAAAGATTAAATTTTCCGACATCGGGAAGATAGATATGCGCCGCTCCGGCAATGATATTTTTAAGAAGAACCAGCAGTATCTCCTAAGTGTTGCCTACGACTTTATCGGCGCTTATGAGCTATCTTCAAGAGTGAGGGATAGGGAGATAAAACGTATGAATGAAGAGGTTCTCCCTATTGGATTTAAGGCCGGAAGTGAAAGTTATGGTGGTATGATGTCCGGATCCAGTTACTTTTGGATATTGTTGATAATCATAGCAACTATCTATTTTATTTGTGCCATTTTATTTGAATCACTCACACAACCGCTCATTATTATAGTTCTTATCCCAATCTCATTTATAGGCCTTTTTCTAACATTTGCCCTCACTAAATTTACATTTGACCAGGGAGGTTTTGCGGCACTGATAATGTTGAGCGGAATCTCTGTAAATGCCGGAATCTATGTGATAAACCAGTATAACCTGCTTAAGAAATATGGTAAAGGTGCACTATCTTCTGTTGTGCTGTATGTTAAAGCCTATAATCACAAGATTATACCCATAATGCTCACAATTGTCTCCACAATTCTGGGGTTGACACCATTCCTTACCGACGGAAAAAACGAGGTATTCTGGTTCTCCTTTGCAGTAGGAACAATGGGTGGATTGCTCTTTTCAATAATCGGGATCGTCTTTATCCTTCCTGTTTGGGGGAGAAGAGAGGCTAAAGCTCCTCTTTCCTGAGCCTGTAACCCACGCCTCGGATATTCTCAACAACAAGGAGGGTATCCGAGAGCTTTTTACGAAGATGTGAAGCGAGAGCCTCAAGTGATTTCTTTGCATCTATATCCTTATCGCCCCAGATATTTATGAAAAGATCGCCATTTTTGCAGATCTGGTTAAAGTTCTGGCAAAGCAGCTGCAGAAGTTTGTTCTCATAAAAAGAGAGGGTGATTGTGGTTCCATCCTGCTGGAAAAGGCACCTCTCCTCGGGAGAGTAGTTTAGTGTTCCAAGGGTGTAGATATCGTTGTCTTTTGTAGAGATACTAAGGCATTTTTGGACTCTTATGAGCAGCTCCCTTAACCCGAACGGTTTTTTTAAATAATCGCTGCATCCAATCTCAAATCCGTTAGCTACACTGCTGTCGTCACTGATTGAGGTGATAAAGATAATTGGGATATTCTTGTCAACGGCACGTATAAGTTTGGCCAGCTCAAAGCCGTCTATCTCCGGCATATTTACATCAAACAACAGCAGGTCCGGGTGAAACTCGTGGTACTTCTCAAATGCTGTTTTACCGTCATTGACAAAGGTGAGATCGTAACCGTTCATCTTAAGGAACTCACACATAGCGTAACCGAAATTCACCTCATCATCTGCCAGCAGTATCTTCTTTGCCATTGTCATCGTTTTTTAAAGATAGTATAAACTTACTCCCAACCCCCACTTCGCTCTCCAGCTCAATCTTCCCTTTGTGCGCCTTTACCACCCACATCACATATGTTAAACCAAGACCAAAGCCCTTCCCTTTTTGAGAGTGCTCTCTCTTGCTCACTCTGTAAAATTTCTCAAAAACCTTAGATTGCTCATCTTTAGGTATTCCAATACCGTTGTCCTCCACAATAATCCTAAAATAGCTCCCTTTAGTCTGGGTTGTGACTTTAATAACTACAGGGTCGTCCGAATATTTAATGGCATTATCTATAAGATTCCCAATAGCATTTGTAATGTGAAGTTTGTCGCCCCAAAGCATCTCCTGCCCCGGTTGTGTAATGGCACTAATATGGACACTTTTTTTGGAATCTACACTGTGTCTTACAATGTGTGGCTCTATTGCCTCATTTATATTAAAAAGTGCTTTATTGAGAGGTGCCTGACGCTTCTCAAATTTGTTGATATCCAGGATGTTCTCTATTAGCCCATTCAAGAAAACAAGTTGCTCCTTTGCCTTACCTAAAAAGTATTTTGAATTTGCCCCTTCGCTCATCTCTCCCACCTCAAGGTTGGTAATTGAAGATTGCAGCGGTGACCTCAGCTCGTGGGTAAGGAAGTGTGTGATATTCTCTTTAACCTTTGCCAGTGATACCTGTTTGTAGAGCATCCTGGTCTGCATAATAATGCTAAAGAGAATGAAGATGGTCACAATTAGTGACAGCACCAAAATTGTAAGGAGATCGCCTTTAAATACGGATGTGGGGTAAGAGATGTTTGCATTTATGATTAAATCCTTGGATGAAGTCAAATATACTACAGTCTCAAAAGTTGGGGTGAGAAAATGGAGACTTTTTTTTGCCTCTTTTCTTTCAATGCTCTTTGTTGTATCCGGAGAGGTATAAGAAAGGGTGAAACTTGTGTTAAAATTTGAATTGGATAAAGATTTTGAAAAAATTGCAGCAAGCGTATCCAACTTTAATGGATGATCTTTTTTGTAAACTTCCTGAAGGGCTTCTTGAACTGTTACCTTCGTAAAAGATTTTTTTTCTTTTTTTAGGTCAACATCAACAATTTTTCGATCATTTTTTTTTGTATTGTCAGATAGGGAGTTTGAGATAACCACATTGAACCCCTTACCCTTACTCATACTCAATAACCGACTATCAAGCTCTTTATTTATTGATTCATTTAACAGTAAATCAGCATTTTTCCTGAACTCGGTCTTCTCACTCTCTATGATACGGAAGAGCCACACCCCCTGGAGAGCGAGTAGGAATAGTATTGCAATTATTGAAAAAGTTAGTGCGCGATTCAGCATTTTCAGCAAATTGTCAGCATTCTGTATGCATTCTGTGTGCAAATCTAACAAATATTATTAATTTATTTGTAATGCAAAACAACAACAACTAAAAACAAAAAAGTTATGGAAACAACATTTGAAAAACTGAATGATCAAGAGATGATTAATGTGGTAGGCGGTTTAGAGAGAGTAGTAAGATATACCGACGAGCACGGTAATGTTTACTACATAATTATTCAGGAAAACGTAGAAGAGGGCGAACCTGGAAATTAAGGAAATTTAAGATTTCTTGCCAGTTTGCTTACAAAACGCTGAAAATCAGAATGTAAGCTTGAAAGTCAACATAATTTTTATTATGTTTGTGGTGATTATTGACTCTAAAAGAATAGTGAACTTTGAAGACTTTTAAATTTTTCTCTCAGATAGATGCAACAGATTGTGGTCCGGCAGCGCTTAGAATGGTTGCCAACTATTATGGGCGTCATTACAATATGGAGAGCTTAAGAGAGAGATGCGAAAAAGGAAGAGTTGGAGTTAATCTGTTAGGAATCAGCAAAGCGGCAGAAGGGATAGGGCTAAGAACCCTTGGGGCAAGACTCTCATTCGATGAGTTACGCAAAGCAACCCTGCCGGCAATTGTTCACTGGAACCAAAATCACTTTGTAGTTCTTTACGGAGTAAAAGGGAAGGGAGATAAGATAAAGATGCTTATTGCCGACCCGTCAACCGGACTTGTAAAACTAAGCCCGGAGGAGTTTAAAAAATCCTGGTTCAGCACTGTTTTAAACGGTGAGGGGAGAGGTATTGCACTTTTTCTTGAACCTACACCAAAATTCTATGAGGAGCCGGGGGACAAAATAGACCCAAAAGGGTTTCGTTTTTTGCTCTCATACCTTAAACCTCATAAAAAACTTATTATACAGCTGATAATCGGGCTTCTTGCCGGTAGTATTATTCAGCTGATATTTCCTTTTTTAACACAAAGCATTGTAGACATCGGTATCGGCACCAGAGACATCGGCTTTATATGGCTTATTCTGCTTGCCCAGCTTATGTTAACAATCAGTTCTGCCCTTGTAGATTTTATCCGGGGGTGGATTCTATTGCATTTGGGGACCAGAATAAATATATCTCTGATTTCGGATTTTCTGAGTAAGTTGATGAGACTACCAATTGGTTTTTTCGATACCAGAATGACCGGAGACTTGCTTCAAAGAATAGGAGATCACAAAAGAATTCAGAGTTTTCTCACGGGATCTTCACTCACAGTGCTCTTCTCTATGGTTAACATCTTGATTTTCGGGGTAGTTCTTCTTTATTACAGCGTCACAATCTTTTTGGTTTTCCTCTTTGCATCCCTAATCTATGTGGGGTGGGTTCTACTCTTTATGCGAAAACGAAGAGAACTTGATAATAGAACTTTTACACAAAACGCTGCAAACCAAAGCTCTATTATACAGCTTATTGCCGGAATGCAGGAGATTAAACTCAACTCCTGTGAAGAGCAGAAGAGATGGGAGTGGGAACATATACAAGCAAGGCTATTCAAGCTCAATATTAAGGGTCTGGCACTTGGTCAGTACCAGGAGGCCGGGGGAACCCTTATCAATCAGCTTAAAAATATACTCATAACTGTATTGGCAGCCTCATCTGTCATAAGCGGGGAGCTTACATTAGGTATGATGCTCTCTGTACAGTATATTATTGGACAACTTAATGCACCTATATCCAATGTTATAGGCTTTATACGCAACTCACAGGATGCAAAAATGAGCCTTGAGAGATTGGCAGAGGTGCACGAAAAAAACGACGAGGAGAGCCCCGACCAGTCACTTCTTTCTGATATCCCCACATCCAAACCAATCAACCTGGATAACCTCTCATTCCGATATGAGGGTGCGGGCTCTCCTTTTGTTTTAAAAAAGATCAATATCACAATACCTCCGGGCAAAATAACCGCTATCGTAGGTATGAGCGGAAGTGGAAAGACCACACTTATAAAGCTTTTACTCGGTTTTTACAAACCTGTCTCCGGAGATATCAGCTACGGCGACCACCGCCTCTCATCTATAAGTATGAGTAAATGGAGGCAGCGTTGCGGGGTAGTGATGCAGGATGGTTATATCTTCTCCGATACTATTGCCCGAAACATAGCCCCGGGAGATGAAAACATTGACAAAGAGAGATTAATAAAGGCAGTTGAAACTGCCAAAATACGAGAATTTGTAGAGTCTTTACCACTCTCCTATAATACGAAGATAGGACAGGACGGGCTGGGATTAAGCCAGGGACAGAAACAGAGAATTCTCATTGCAAGAGCCGTTTACAAAGATCCTGAATTTATTATATTTGATGAAGCTACTAATGCTCTCGATGCGAAGAATGAGCGAGATATTATGAAGAATCTCGATGAGTTTTTCAAAGGCCGTACAGTTGTTGTTGTTGCGCACCGCCTTAGCACCGTGAAAAATGCCGATAATATCATTGTCCTCGACAGAGGTATGATGATAGAGCAAGGCACGCATAAAGAGCTTGTTGCAAATGGAAGTGTATATTACGAACTTGTTAAAAACCAGCTTTATGTCTAATGAGCGCAAATTTGAAATAAGATCGGACGAGGTTAATGACATACTCTCCAGACCACCCTCGTGGATGGTAAGGATTGGCAGTATAATTATGGCCTCTGTCCTTTCACTTATTCTTATAGGTGCAGCATTTTTCAGATATCCGGATATTATCAAGGCACCTATTGTAATAACTTCCGAAAACCTCCCCGCACAACTGGTTGCCAAAAGGTCGGGGAGGATACAGAGTATATTCCCCGATAACGGAGAGTATATAAAGAGGGGTGAGGTGATAGCTATCCTTGAAAACCCCGGCTCCTTCCAAGATTATCAAAAGGTAAGGGAGATCTGCACAAACTATCTCAATCTATCCTCACCTTTGCCGGAAAAACTACTTCTCGGCGAACTTCAGGGAACCTACAGTCAGTTTGTAAAGAGTCTCAAAGAGTACAGAACCTTCATCTCTCTTGATTACCACAGAAAGATGATAAACTCGGTGAGGCAGGAGACAGAGGCAAAGAGAGGGCAGCTTAAGATTGCTCAGAGAAAAGAGGCTATGGCAATAGATCAGTATGAGATTGCCCAGAATTTGTTTGACCGCGAAAAGTCTCTCTTTGACCAGAAAGCAATCTCTCAGCAAGATTTTGATCGAAGCAGAAGTAGTTATCTTGCAGCAGGTCAACAGCTGGAGAGTGCCAGAGAGGAGCTTAACAGAAACAGGGTAGAAGTCATTAAGGGTGAACAGTCTATTCTGGATCTTGAGATGGAGAGAGAGGAGGGGTATAATAGATTAAAAAGAGCAGTTGAGGCCGATCTTGATATTCTTATGTCACAACTTGGAGAGTGGGAGCAGCTTAATCTCTTTATAAGCCCGGTAGGCGGAGTAATCTCATTTACAAGCTACTGGCAGGAGAATCAAAATGTTCACAGCGGAGATATTGTTTTTACAGTACTTCCGGAAAAAGAGAAGAAGATTTCGGGAAAACTATTTATACCAATGGCAGGAGCCGGTAAGGTGAGGCCGGGTCAAAAGGTAAATGTAAAACTGGACAGCTATCCCTATATGGAGTTTGGAATGGTTCAGGTTGAGGTAAAGAATATCTCTCTATTGCCGGCTAACATCGGAAATGAGAGAGTCTATATTGTAGGAGTTGAGTTTCCGGAAGGTTTGCGTACCAACTATTCTTTAGATCTAAATTTCAGTGAGGAGATGCACGGTGTGGGAGAAATCATTACCGACAATGCATCTGTTCTTAAAAGAATCCTATATCCTGTAAGGCATATGATAAAAAATAATTTTTAACTGATTCTGTTTTTTATTGTATATTTGCCCCGTATGGCCAATCTTGTTAAATATACACTAGGTATTCTAATTCTATCTGCTTACTTTGTAACCAGTCCGGGATTTGGTATTCACGTGTGCTCTAAAGAGGGGACAAGGGATCTTATACTGCTCTCATCAAACACAAGTTGTGACGATATTCACTCTCATTGCGGATGCTCTTCCGGCAGCTGTACCGGGACAAAACACGATAACAACTGCTGTGAAACTGAGATTCACCATTTGGATTCGGAGTACAATATTGTAGAGATAACCTCAAATACTCCGGTACACTTTTCTGTATTGGATAATGCAATTTTTACATTTGAAGAGGTTGCTCTTTTTAATTTGCAGCTCGGGTATAAATATACCGAGATTCGCCACGGCCCCGATATTCCACACTCAAAAAATATCTGTTCGTATATATCTCAGTGGAGATTGTAGATTTTTTAATAGTAAAAATCACGGCTTAATGTTTTGGTTTTTAAGTCTATTATTAACAATCAACAATTTTTATTGAATTTATTATGAACTATAAAAGATTAATATTTTTTACTCTATTTACACTATTTAGCGGATTATCTCTATACTCCCAAACAGTCAGCGGATCTGTGCGTGTTATGAAGCCGGATGGTTCTGTTGAACCAATGGCTTATGCCTCTGTTTACTGGCTTGAGGGTAAGATTGCTTTGGAATCTGACGATAAAGGACGTTTCTCGTTTGACAGAAAAAAAACCGACACTGTCTCCCTTATTGCCACATTTGTAGGCCATACCAGAGACACAATTATTTTAGGGAAAGGCGAAAATAAGGCAGATTTTCTTATAAAGGAGGGAGAGGAACTTCAGGCAGCCAGAGTGGTTACCAGGCAGCAGGGAAACTATATATCTAAACTCTCCTCTGTAAAGACAGAGGTTATATCTGCGGCAGGTCTCTGTAAAATGGCCTGTTGTAATCTGGCTGAGAGTTTTGAGAATAGTGCCAGTGTCACTGTAGGCTATTCAGATGCCATTACAGGAGCTCGTCAAATCCGTCTTTTAGGGCTTTCCGGAATCTATACCCAGATGCTGGATGAGAATAGGCCTGTGATGCGCGGAATAGCCTCCCCTTTCGGATTATCATATATTCCCGGACAGTGGCTGGAGAGCATTCAGATTGCCAAGGGTCCATCCTCTGTTATTAACGGAACAGAGGCAATAACCGGGCAGATAAACCTGGAGCATCGTAAACCTACAACAGAGGAGCCATTTTTCCTGAATCTATTCCTGAGCAATACACTAAGGACTGAGGCAAATGTCGCCTCCTCAATTCAGTTGAATAATAAATGGAGCACTGTAATGTTGGGTCACTTCTCTACCGACCCTTCGGATCACGACGGTAACCACGACGGATTCAGAGATGAACCTCAATCACTTCAGTTTAATTTCTCCAACCGCTGGTTATATTTGGGAGAGAATGGGATGCAGATTCGTTTTGGCATAAAAGCATTGAGCGATAACAGACTTGCCGGGCAGACTGCATTTAAAAGGGATACCGAACGGAATCTCAATAGTTGGGGTTCAACTATTAAAAATAAAGGTGTAAACGGATATTTTAAGATAGGTGTGCCACTTAGTCCGGGAAATACCAAGAATATTGCAGCTGTATTAGACTACTCATACCATAAGCTGGACTCATATTTTGGTCTGAAAGATTATAATGCAACCCAGAACTCGCTCTTTGCAAACCTGATGTTTCAGAATCAAATTAATGATTTCCACAAATACACTCTCGGTTTAAGTGCAACTGCAGATGACTATAACGAACATTTCAGAGATTACTATTTAGGCAATTTTTACGATCTTTATCCGGGCAGGTTTGAGAAATCTGTTGGTGCTTACGGTGAGTACACATATACGAACGGGGAGAAGATATCTGTGGTAACAGGAGTAAGAGTGGATTATAACAACTATCACGGCTGGCTTCCGGCACCAAGAATCAACATTAAATATGCATTTGACGAGAAGTTGATTTTCCGTGCACTTGGAGGACGCGGTTTTCGCTCTACCAATGTTATTCCGGACAATCTTGGAGTACTCTCTACAGGAAGAAGAGTTGAGACCGGGTCAAACCTGGATATCGAAGATGCCTGGACCTATGGTGCAAACTTAACAGGATACTTTCCATTGGGGCTTGAAGATGCCTCGTTGAGTTTTGACTACTTTAGAACAGATTTCAGAAATCAGGTAATTGTAGACCAGGAGTATGATCTCTCAAAAATTTCGGTCTATAATCTGGATGGGAGGTCATTTACCAACACATATCAACTCGACCTCAATGTAGAGCCAATAGAGAGACTCTCCATTCTTACAACATTCCGCTACACAGACGCAAAGGTTACACTAAAAGGGCAGGGCCTTGTAGAGAAACCGCTAACAAGCAGGTACAAAGGGGTATTTAATGTTCAGTATGCAACAAGAATGAATAAGTGGACGTTTGATGTAACTGCCCAGCTGAACGGACCCTCAAGATTGCCTTCATTTTATCAAGAGGGTGGATACTCACCTGTCTATATGATGTTCTATGCACAGGTTACCAAAAAAATCAAAGGGATGGACATCTATGTCGGAGGTGAGAACCTATCTAACTACAGGCAAAAACACGCAATTATTAATGCAGAAACCCCATATAGTGCGGGCTTTAACTCAACAGTAATCTGGGGCCCTCTAATGGGGATAAAGGTATATGCCGGACTCAGATATACAATTTTCAAATAATAGTCGAATTATAACATTTTTTTAATATTTTTACAAAAGATACAATTATGAAAACAATTCATTTAATTACAATTGCAATTCTGTCTGTAATGTTATTTGCAGCAGGCAGTGCCAACGCTCAAACTAAAAAAGCTAAAACAGATGCAGAGGTTCTATTCTCTGTTCCTGTGGACTGCCCAAGTTGCCAGAAAAAACTTGAATCTAAACTTCCTTACGAAAAGGGTGTAAAAGATATGAAGATAGACCTAGAAGCCCAGACTATCTGGTTTCTATACAGTTCAGATAAAACAGACAAAGTGACACTTGCAAAAGCACTTGATAAACTTGGATATCCTGCAAAGGAGATAGTTCCGGAGAGTCCTAAGAAATAACCTTTTAATTTTGTAATAAGATGATCTATAGGTTCATCTGTTCATTTTTAGCAATAATCGCCTTTTGCCCTCTCTTCTCACAGATGGCAGAAGGCGGTTCTGTTTTCTACGAGAAGATGAGAACACTCTCCTTTGAGCAGAGGGAGACTCTTATCGCACAGGAGCTCATTGGCAGGAATATGCCACGGTTTTTAACCGATTTTGTTCCCGTAACGACCAATCAAAGAGATGCAGCCGGCAAAAAGAGACGGGTTGTGATCTTTGTCTCCCCGGATTACCTCTCTATAGGAGACGAGAAGGACTACTTTATTATACCTATGGGTCCGCTCACAGCACAGAGGGTTGCAAATTCTATGGATGCCTCTCTGCCCACACCAAAGGTGGTGGATATAATCTATATAAACTCCAATCTGAAATTGGAACCTTTTAACTTTATCCCCAGAGGCAACAGAAACGAAACCCCCGATATTCTCTACGACCACTCTAAGATAATTCAGGCTCAAATTAAGGCCGCCGGTAAAAAGCCCGGAGTATTTGTGGCCGGGACGAAGAAGGATATAGTTATCTCTTCTAAACTGACCGACCCCGCCAGAACAAGACACGTAACAATATACGGATGGCACAAAAAGGATGGGAAACCCATTCAGCCGGTTACAAATGTTCATATAAATACCTATGTAGATTACAGCCACGGAGTGAGACTAATCTCTAACCGTGTTCTTATAGACGGTAAAGAGTACCGATACAGGGATGTTCTAAAAGATAGCCTTCTGCATACGGTACTAAGTTATGAAACAGAACCTTTTACCATAGTCTCTTATCTGGAAAAACCCGATTTATTATGAAAAAACTTACACTTTTACTTTCGCTGATACTGCTTTCGTTTACATTATCGGCAAATGATGCTACATCCTGGATACGGATTAACCAGGCAGGATATCTCCCGAATGATATTAAAGTGGCAGTTTATATCTCTCTAAACGAGAAATCTTCTCCGGACTTTGTATTGTTTGACGCATTAACAGACAGAGAAGTTTTTAAAGGCATCGGGAAAATCTCCAAAGCATCGGAGTGGGGAATGAAGAGCGCATTCCGGTTTGACTTCTCTAATCTAAAAAGTGAGGGGGGGTACTATATAATCTCCAACGGAGTTAAGTCTCCAAATTTTAAAATTGCCTCAGATTCCTATGAAGGCCTTGCAGATTTTATGTTAGTCTATATGAGGCAGCAGAGATGCGGAGATAATCCCTATACAGGAGTGTTATGCCACCAGCACGACGGCTTTATTGTCGATCACCCTACAAGGAGCGGCGAGAAGATAGATGTAAGGGGAGGGTGGCACGATGCCACAGACTATCTTCAGTACCAAACCACATCTGCGACAACTGTCTATCATATGATGTTCGCCTGGGAGCAGCAAAAAGATAAATCTGTTTTCAAAGATCTTTATGACAGCAGAGGCAGGGCCGGCTCAAATGGCGTTCCGGATATTCTAGACGAGATACGCTGGGGTCTGGATTGGCTTATGAAGATGAATCCCGAAGATAAGGTTATGTTTAATCAGATTGCAGATGACAGAGACCACGCAGGATTTCGTCTTCCGCAGAATGATTTGGTAGATTACGGTTGGGGTCCCGGAACAGGGCGCCCGGTCTATTTTGTAACCGGTAAACCCCAGGGGTTGGGTAAGCATATAAACAGAACTACCGGAGTGGCATCTACGGCAGGAAAGTTCTCTTCGAGTTTTGCAATGGGTGCACAGGTTTTTAAAGATATTGATCCCGAATTTGCATCAAAAATGAGAGAGAAATCTATTCAGGCGTTTGATTTTGCTGTTGAATTTCCGGGAAATACCCAAACAGCTTGTCTAAAGTCGCCATACTTCTACGAAGAGGATACTTATGTTGATGATATTGAACTGGCAGCTGCCACAATGTACAACTACAATAAAGATCCCGAGTGGCGCAAAAAGGCAGATTACTGGGGAGAGTTGGAGCCGGTAACTCCCTGGATGGAGCTGGGTCGCGGGAGACACTATCAGTTTTACCCTTTTTTAAATTTGGGACACTACTATTTGGCAAACTCTTCCGACAAAGCAACCAGAGATAAGTATCTGGGCTTTATGCGTGATGGGCTTGAACATCTTAAAAAGAGAGCCGGGGAGGACCCTTTTGTTTTTGGCATTCCATTTTTGTGGTGCTCCAGCAACCTTGTATCTGCAGCTATAACTCACGCACACCTCTACAGAAAAGCATCGGGAGACAACAGCTATTATGAGATGGAGTGTGCTTTGCGTGACTGGCTGTTTGGATGCAACCCGTGGGGAACCTCTATGATTGTCGGCTTCCCAGAAGGGGGCGATTATCCGGATCAGCCTCACTCTTCATACACCAGACACAATGGAGATCTCACATACGGGGGGCTTATAGATGGTCCAATCGAGAGGAACCTCTTTCTAACCAGAGCAGGAAATGCTCTTACCAAACCCGATTCATACGCCATATTCAACAATGGAAAAGCTGTATACCACGACGATATCGGAGACTACTCCTCCAACGAGCCCACGATGGACGGTACAGCAGGTTTGTGTTACTACTTTGCAGCAATGGAGCAGGAGGGTAAAGAGCTCTCAACGGTAAAAGATAACTGGGGGGCGGTAGTGAGATTGAATCCCGCATCTAAGACTATCTATCTTATCTTCTCTGCAGATTCAATGTTTCAGGGGGGAGACAAAGTACTGAAGACTCTAAAGAGAAACAAGATTAAAGGATCTTTCTTTCTAACCGGTAACTTTTTGAGATTAAAAGAGCAAAAGGGTATGATTGAGAGAATTATAAAGGAGGGTCACTATACCGGAGCACACTCAGACAGACATATTTTGTATGCACCGTGGGATAAAAGGGATAAATCTCTTGCTACAACAGATAGCCTTGCAACAGACATAAAGAGAAATTATGACGAACTGGCAAAATTCGGTATTGGACTAAAGGATGCTCCCTGGTATCTTCCTCCTTACGAATGGTACAATAAAGAGTCTGTAAATGTCGCCTCCCGGCTCGGATTAAAGACAATGAACTTTACCCCGGGCACAGCCACTCCGGCCGACTATACCACTCCGGATATGAAGAACTACAGATCCAGCTCCGAACTCATAGATAAACTCTTCGCTTTCGAGAAAAAAGAGGGGCTAAACGGGGCGATTATTCTTATTCACCCGGGTGTGCAGGATAGCCGTACAGACAGGTTATATGATAAACTGGAAGATATTATTAAAAGATTAAAGAGATTGGGATATAATTTTGAGCGTTTTTGATATTTTTTAAATACAATTTATAACTTTGTATCGCACCTTGCATATCTTATTTGCGGGTGCGATATTTTTTTACCCAGTAATATTGGTTTATGTATAAAATTGTCAGGAAAAAATTCCTAACACCCTTGATTGCACTTATGGATGTAGATGCACCAAGGATGGCGCGCTCTGCAAAGCCGGGGCAGTTTCTTATAGTAAGGGTTCACGACAAGGGGGAGAGGATTCCTCTTACCGTTTGTGATTTCGATAGTGAGAAGGGAACGGTAACAATAGTAACCCAGGTTGTGGGTGCATCCAGCAGGAGAATCTGCAATATGGTTGAAGGGGACTCTTTTGTAGATTTCGCAGGCCCTTTGGGTCAACCGTCGGAGTTTATACATATGTCAAGAGAGGAGTTATCTGCAAAACGATTTATATTTATTGCCGGTGGTCTGGGAACGGCTCCGGTTTACCCTCAGGTGAAGTTTCTTCACTCAATGGGTGCAAAAGTAGATGTAATAATCGGGGCTAAGAGTAAAGATATGGTAATCTTCGAACAGGAGATGAGATCTATCTGCGACAATCTCTATATCTGCACCGATGACGGCTCATACGGGAAAAAAGGTTTGGTGACCGAGATGCTCAAAGAGCTGCTGGACAGGGGAGAGAGATACGACCAGGCTGTTGCAATAGGACCTATGATTATGATGAAGTTTGTAACTCTTACTGCAAAACCCTATAATCTTCCGCTCATTGTGAGTTTGAATACTCTTATGGTAGACGGTACCGGAATGTGTGGAGCTTGCCGTGTTTCAGTTGGGAGCAAGACGAAATTTGCGTGTGTAGACGGTCCGGAATTTGATGCTTATCTTGTAGATTTTGAGGAGGCTATGAGACGTCAAGGGATGTACAAAAACATCGAGCAGCAGGCCGACCATAAATGTAAAATTGGGATAGAGCGGCAGCAGTAACCCGGGTAAAAAATATTATTCAGAGATTTTATGAGAAACAAGATACCAAGAGTTCCGGTTAGGGAGCAGGACCCCAAAGAGAGGGTTAAGAATTTTAGTGAGGTTTGTTTTGGATATAACGAAGAGGAGGCTATGCTGGAGGCCTCAAGATGTTTAGGTTGCAAGAATCCGGCCTGCGTTAAGGATTGTCCTGTCAATATTCAGATTCCTCAATTTATCTACCAGGTGGAGCTGGGCAACTTTGAAGAGGCTGCGAGGATTCTTTTTACAGACAGTTCACTACCTGCTGTTTGCGGAAGGGTGTGCCCTCAGGAGTCCCAGTGCGAAGGGAAATGTATTCTTGGAGTTAAAGAAGAGCCTGTTGCTATTGGAAAACTGGAGAGATTCGTGGCAGACTGGAGTCGTGAGAAGGGGATTAAATTTACAGACCGTAAACCTCTTAACGGAAAGAGTGTTGCCGTAATAGGCAGCGGACCGGCGGGAATAGCCTGCGCAACCGACCTTGCGAAGATGGGTTATGATGTAACAATTTTTGAAGCTCTTCACGAACCGGGTGGTGTTTTACAATATGGTATCCCGGAGTTTCGTCTTCCCAAGGAGGATGTAGTGAAGGCAGAGATCGACAATGTACGCTCGCTTGGGGTTAAAATTGAGACCAATGTAGTTGTGGGCAGAACAGTTACAATCGATTCACTTATGGATGATGAGGGGTTCTCTGCAATCTTTATCGGTTCCGGAGCAGGACTGCCTAAATTTATGGGTATTCCGGGGGAGAATCTCAATGCGGTTGTATCTGCAAATGAGTTTTTAACCAGAAGCAACCTTATGAGAGCATACGATCCCGAGTATGAAACTCCAATATATGTTGGAAAGAGGGTTGCCGTTGTTGGCGGTGGAAATGTGGCAATGGATGCTGCGCGTACTGCACAGCGTCTTGGTGCTCAGGTAACTGTGGTTTACCGCAGAACTGAGAAGGAGTTGCCGGCCAGAGTAGAGGAGGTCCACCACGCAAAGGAGGAGGGGATAGTTTTTAGAATGCTTACAAACCCGGTAGAGGTTCTGGGTGACGAAAAGGGCTGGGTAAGAGGGTTAACCTGTATTAAAATGGAGCTTGGAGAGCCGGATGCCAGCGGAAGAAGGTCTCCTGTACCTATTCCCGATTCAAATTTCGATATAGAAACAGATGTGGTGATTATGTCACTTGGTACATCTCCAAACCCACTTATTGCAACAACCACTCCCGGCCTGCAGACAAATCGCTGGGATTGCCTTGTGGCAGATGAGAGCGGGGCTACAACCCGTCCCGGAGTATTTGCCGGAGGTGATGTTGTAACAGGAGCTGCTACTGTAATTCTTGCTATGGGTGCCGGACGAAAAGCGGCAGAGGCAATTGATATATATCTGCAGAGCAAATAAACAACTTTTTTGACTAAATTTGCGGGTTTAATAATTGGATGTAATGGCACAAAAACCCTCAATACCTAAAGGAACAAGAGATTTCGGACCTGTGGAGATGGCCCGCAGAGACTATATTTTCAACACAATCAGAAGTACTTTTAAATTGTACGGATACTCTCCGATTGAGACTCCGGCAATGGAAAATCTTACATCTCTGCTAGGTAAATATGGCGAAGAGGGAGACCGCCTGCTCTTTAAAGTGCTCAACTCCGGAGATGCGTTTGCAGGCGTGGAGCCATCTATGCTTTCAAATAGCAATTCTCTTTCACTCAAGGTTTGTGAGAAGGGGCTCAGGTATGATCTTACTGTACCTTTTGCCCGTTTTGTGGTGCAGCATCAGAATGAGATAGTGTTTCCGTTCAAGAGATATCAGATTCAACCCGTATGGCGTGCAGATCGTCCTCAAAAGGGGCGCTACAGGGAGTTTTATCAGTGCGATGTAGATGTTATCGGCAGCAACTCTCTGCTTAACGAGCTTGAACTTGTTCAGATAACAGATGCCATCTTTCGTTCTCTGGGAGTTGGGGTGACAATAAAGATCAATAACAGAAAGGTACTCTCCGGGATTGCAGAGGTGATAGGGCATCCCGATAAACTCACCGATATAACTATTGCAATTGACAAGATTGATAAGATAGGGCTGGAAGAGGTTAAAAAAGAGCTCTTCTCAAGAGGTATTGAGACAGAGGCAATAAATAAAATTGAGCCGATTTTACTCCTAAGCGGGTCAACAGCCCAAAAACTTGAGGCTATGAGGCCAATTCTCTCTTCATCTGCAGTGGGTACTCTTGGGCTGGACGAACTTACCCGGGTGTTTGAACTCATCTCTATTGCCGGGGTAGACCGGGAGTGTGAACTGGATCTTTCGCTTGCCAGGGGGCTCAACTACTATACAGGGGCCATCTTTGAAGTAAAGGCAAAAGGGGTTGAGATAGGGAGTATTTGCGGAGGAGGCAGATATGACGATCTTACCGGTATCTTTGGTCTTCCCGGAGTGTCGGGAGTTGGTATCTCGTTCGGGGCAGACCGTATCTATGATGTACTGCTGGCCCTAGATAAGTTCCCGGCTGAGGCTGCCGGAGGAACCAAGGTTCTTTTTGCCAACTTGGGCGAAAAGGAGCAGGAGTTTATAATACCAATTTTAAAACTCCTCAGGGCACAAGGGGTGGTTGCAGAGATCTATACCGAGGTAACAAAACTAAAAAAACAGTTTGACTACGCAGACAAAAGAGCCATACCATATCTTGTTATTGTGGGAGAAGAGGAGGTCTCTAAGGGGATTGTGAACCTGAAAGAGCTTAAAACGGGAGAACAAAAAACACTCTCCATTAATGAGTTAATAGCCTTTTTCTCAAATTAACGGAAATTAAATTTGGATTCTGACGGATATTGCTTTATCTTTGTAGCCCGTTAAAAAATTGACATTACCAACAAAAGAAATATACCGCGGAGTGGAGCAGTTGGTAGCTCGTTGGGCTCATAACCCAAAGGTCACAGGTTCGAGTCCTGTCTCCGCTACTTAAAGAGCTGTCTGAAATATCAGGCAGCTTTTTTTTGCGGTCAATAACAACGGCTTCCGGTGTTAGCTCGGAAAATCCTCCCCACCTGCGGCGGGTCCCGTCCCTATTCGGGAGCCAATGTTTTCCTTTGCTAACACCGATATAGCCTTTTTTGTTATTGACTGCAAAAAACTATCTTGCTTGTTTCTGTTAATAGTAAAACAATTACAGTAAAATATTTCATAATTATTTGGGCAAAATATATTAAAATCATAATTTTACGCTCCATAGCCTGAGACCTCTTCTACACTTGAATCTACAGATGAAAATTGTAACTCATAATATTAACGACACAATAATTGCCGAGGTTAATTCGGATGAAATTATCATTAACAATCCGGAAGACGGGCTGGACTTGATGGGAAACCTGTACTATCAAGGCTTCGACAGAATTGTCATTAATGAAAAGAACATCACATCTGACTTTTTTGATCTTAAAAATGGAATTGCAGGAGAAATTCTTCAAAAATTCTCGACTTATCGTGTTCGTTTGGCAATAGTTGGCGACTTCTCTAAACGCACAAGTAAAAGTTTAACTGATTTCATTTATGAAAGCAACAAGGGCAAACACATTATTTTTGTTACTTCAACTGCAGAAGCTATAAATATACTTTCAACCTAATGATCTTAAACAATGCCAAATCTTTAAACCTTTGGTTTAAAAGAATAAGTGCAATTTATTATAATTTAAAAACAGATATATGGTAAAAAACTCTTTTGTTGTTTTATTTAGCTGTGTTTTATTAAGCAGCTGTTCTTCATTTTATCAATTTGTAAATATAAGTCCTTCAAGCAAATTGAAAGAGATATCTTATTCAAAAGAATCTCCGAATAATCTTTATGAATTTTATTATTCGGATACTTTAGGTAACGAATATCTGCGTGAGTTAAAAAACGAGTATAATATAGAACTTTTAGTGAATGGAGAAAAGAGCGACATTGATAAAATCAAGAGTATCTTAGATTGGACAAGCAAGCAGTGGGAGCACAATGGAAGTAATAATCCAACAAAACAAGATGCTTTAACAATTTTAAAAGAAGCTCAGGAAGGGAAACGATTTCGTTGTGTAGAGTATGGCATTGTCGCGACGGCCGCCCTTAACAGTGTTGGAATACCAGCCAGAACATTGGGACTAAAAACAAGAGATGTAGAAAAAGTAATGCGTGGAGCAGGACACGTTGTTAGTGAGGTATATTCTAAAGAGCTTGACAAGTGGATTTTTATAGACCCTCAATTTAATATTATTCCGACTTTAAACGGATACCCATTAAATGGCGTAGAATTTCAAAAAGAGATATTCAACAAAAATGCGGAATTAAAGCTTATTAACAAGCAAGGAGAACTGACCAAGGAGGATTCAGACAATTATATTAAATGGGTAGGAAAATATTTATTCTATTTTGATGTTTTGTTTGACCAAAAAACACTAAATTCCAGCAAAATAAAGACAATCAACGGAATGACTAAAATAACTTTGGTGCCTGTAGGATATAAAGAACCACGAATTTTTCAACGACGCTATAAAATAGACTATAGTTATTATACTAATTCATTGAATGACTTTTATAGAAAACCCAGTACCGAATAATTATTGACAAACGAATAACTGCAGATGGTAAGTAGATTAACCTTTGGGAGTATTGCTCCATGTGGTGTTATATGTGATTTATGTCTGGGATATCAACGACAGAAAAACAGATGCGTCGGGTGTTATAATATTGGCAATAAACCATTTCACTGCACGGTTTGTAGCATAAGAAAATGCGCTGAAAAGGGAGAGAATGAAGACCTTCTGTGTAATGAGTGCGATAAATTCCCCTGCAGGAGAATTAAGAATTTAGATAAACGGTATACAAAAAAATATGGCGAGAGTCCAATCCAAAACTTAAAAAGTATAAAAGAGATTGGATTGGCAAATTTTATTGACAAAGAGGAGGAGAATTGGAAATGTGATGTTTGTGGCCAGATGTTGTGTGTTCACAGGGAACTTTGCCTGATATGCGGAAGCAGGAATAAGAATTTTCCACAAATCGTTGCAAGTACTCTCAATAGTTTTATCTCAGAATGATATCTTTGTAAAAAAATGAGCTATGAACTTTAGAATAAGAGAGGCCAACCCGGATGATATTGATATAATCTTCAATTTTATTTGTGAGCTCGCCGAATATGAAAAGCTGCGTGATGATGTTACTGCAACACCCGAACTATTACACGAATCTCTATTTGTGAAAAAGCAGGCCGAGGTAATGATTGCCGAAGTGGCAGGTGACCCGGCAACCATAGTGGGCTCTGCCTATAACTCTGGTAATTATACCGCCGTTGGGTTTGCTCTTTTTTTTCATAATTTCTCCACCTTTAAGGGGCGGGCCTGTCTCTACCTGGAAGATATCTATGTAAAACCGGAGTACAGGGGTAAAGGTTACGGTAAGCAGCTTATCAAAGAGTTGGCGGCAATAGCCGTGAACAGAAAATGTGACAGATTCGAGTGGAGTGTTCTTGACTGGAACGAGCCTTCAATAAAGTTCTACAAATCTTTGGGTGCGATACCTATGGATGAGTGGACAGTTTACAGGCTAACCGGAGAGTCACTCAAGAAGCTTGCAGGATTGTAAAACAGACGAGGTTATTGAAAGCCATTCAAACAGTGGAAGGGTTATGCGGAAATAATCTTAAGTTGGAATATGGAGGAATCTCCCCTTTTCCCTTCAACAAAAATTTCCGGGTCGTATGATACATAAAGATCAATCTCATCTGAGGGAAGTGATTCATTATTGAAGTTGATCAATAACTCTTTAACCACCATATTGTAACCTATTTTGGGTGAGATTACATCCATTGCCCACTCTACATAACGGGCATTGTTGGTATGCATATTTATATCAATATCAGACAAACAGACAACCCTCTTACCGGCAAAGAGAGCATTAGACGGGGTCGATAATCTCTGAGCAGGCTCTTTTATTGCATCTTCGGAGAGTGCGCCCTTCATTTCATCCCCTAAAACACTCTCGATTCTCTGAACCCTTCTGCTTAGATGATTGATTACCAACCAAGATGAGGTGGCTAGTATAACATCTTCACCCTTTTTATCTATAACCTTAAAATCCCTGAATCCAAAAAGTCTGTCTGCCCCTTTATGCCAGGTGGTCATAGAGAGCTCCTCTCTCCAAACCGGCATTTTCAAGAATTTAACGTGAACTCTGGAGAGAACCCAAACATTACCGGACTCTATAAGTTGATCATAACCAAATCCCAATGACAGTGCGTGAGTGCCAGCCATCTCCTGGGCGTGATTCATAAATGCGAAGGGCTTAAAATTACCCTTGTGGTCGGTCTCATAACTTTTAACCGAAAACTCCTCAGTATAGCTCATCATAATAGTGCAAAGTTAAGATTTATGTACTACCTTTGTATCCCTGTATAACAATCCATATTAATTTTTTTTATGAGCACCAAGTATGTATTTGTTTTGGGAGGAGTTACCTCTTCCCTGGGAAAAGGTATTATTTCGGCATCGTTGGCAAAACTTCTTCAAGCCAGAGGATTGTCTGTGACAATTCAGAAATTTGACCCCTATATCAATGTAGACCCGGGAACTCTTAACCCCTACGAACACGGCGAATGCTATGTTACCGAAGATGGTGCCGAGACAGATCTCGACCTGGGACACTATGAAAGATTCCTGAATGTTCACACCAGCAAGGCTAATAATGTAACTACCGGCAGAATCTACAGGACAGTTATAGACAAAGAGCGGGAGGGAGCATATCTGGGAAAAACTGTACAAGTTGTACCCCACATTACCGATGAGATTAAGAGAAGAATGCTCCATCTTGGAAAAGGTGGAAAATATGATGTTATCATAACAGAACTCGGTGGAACTGTCGGTGACATTGAGTCACTTCCATTTGTGGAGGCTGTTAGGCAGCTGCAGTGGGAGTTGCCCGACGAAGATTGCCTGGTAATACATCTTACCCTTGTTCCTTACCTGAGTGCTGCAAAAGAGCTTAAAACAAAGCCCACTCAACACTCGGTGAGAATGCTTCAGCAAAACGGAGTACACGCAGATATTCTTGTTTGCAGGACTGAGCATCCGTTATCTGCAGAGATTAGAAGAAAGGTGGCACTCTTTTGTAATGTAAGGCCAAACGCAGTTATTGAATCAATTGATGCAAAGAGCATTTACGAGGTTCCTCTGCTTATGGTAAAAGAGAAATTAGACGAGCTTGTTTTGACGAAGTTCCGCCTGCCTGCAATTAATAACACTCCTGATCTTGCCCGCTGGAGATCTTTTCTGGAGAGGCTTTTCAACCCCAAAGAGGAGGTTCATATTGCACTCGTCGGAAAATATGTAGAGTTGCAGGATGCATATAAATCTATCCTTGAGTCATTTATTCACGCAGGTGCTGAGAATGAGTGTAAAGTTGTTGTACACACGATACACAGTGAACATATTACTGAGACGAATGCATCTGAATTGTTAAAGGATATGCACGGAATACTGGTTGCCCCGGGGTTTGGTGAGAGAGGGATTGAGGGAAAGATAAATGCAGTTAAGTATGCCAGAGAGAACAAAATTCCGTTTTTGGGAATCTGCCTCGGTATGCAGATGGCTGTGATAGAGTTTGCCAGAAATGTACTCGGCCTGGAAGATGCAATGACAACCGAGATTAAGTCAAATGCAAAGAATCCTGTTATAGACCTGATGGAAGATCAAAAGTCTCTCACAACAAAGGGTGGAACAATGAGGCTTGGCGCATATAATTGCAAAATAGAGAAAGAGTCTCTTGCAAACAAAATTTACGGCACACTTGATATATCTGAGAGACACAGGCATCGTTACGAGATGAATAATATCTATGTAGATATGCTTGCACAAAAAGGGCTTGTACCAAGCGGTAAGAACCTGGAGACAGGGTTAGTCGAGATAGTTGAGATACCAGCACATCCATTTTTTATTGGAGTTCAATTCCATCCGGAACTTAAAAGCACGCCGGAGAACCCTCATCCACTTTTCGTAGCTCTTGTAAAGGCAGCAATGAAAAGGAAGAGAGGTGAGCAATAAAATTTTGTGGTGCGGTTATCATAACTTGGTCTGATTCTTGATATATAAGTTGTATTATGATACAATTAAGAGCCATAATAACGATAGCATCTCTAATAATGTTCTCATCAATTGTAACATCAGATGCTCAGGCACCTAAGGTAAAGCGTTATACCGTTAAAGTGCTTGAGACACTGCCTCACAGTGTTAACTCATATACTCAGGGGCTCTTCTTCTATAAGGGGAGGCTATTTGAGAGTTCCGGTCAGTACGGGCAATCATTTTTCCACGAAGTAGATTTAAAAAAAGGAACTTCAATAAGAAGCTTCAAACTTCCATCAAAATACTTTGCAGAAGGAGCTGTTGCATATAAAGATAGGCTCTACCTGCTTACCTGGCAGGAGAGAGAGGTTCTGGTTTATGATATAAATACCTTCAAACATTTGGGAACCCTCTATAATCCAAGAGATGGGTGGGGTCTCACAACTGATGGTACTAACCTTATCACTACAGACGGCTCATCATTTATATACTTTCACGATCCGGAGAGCTTCCGTCAACTCTCAAAAATTGAGGTGACCCTAAGCGGAGAGAAAGTAGAGTATCTAAACGAACTGGAGTTCATTAACGGCGAGATCTGGGCAAACATATACGAAGAGGATGTAATATTAATAATAAATCCCAAAACCGGAGTTGTGCGTGCCACTCTGGACTGCAGGAGGCTTCTCCCTGTCGCTCTCAAAACAACCTCTACAGATGTGCTTAACGGCATTGCCTTTAACCCTGCAGATAGTTCACTCTACCTTACGGGTAAAAACTGGCCTAAAATGTATCGGGTCGAGTTGCCAAAGTAATATGCCTTTTCCCCGAAGGTCCCTTCAATCTTTTCACGCTAAAACCAGATTCTCTTAATGCAATTTTTACACTTCCCCTGGATGAGTATGTAATTAGGATTGACCCACCGGACATCATTGAGAATAACCCTTTAAAAATTTCTCTGCTCCAAAGTTCCGGCTGAATATTAGGTGAAAAGGCATCAAAATAGACAATATCTACATTCGATATCACCCCTTTTAAACTATCACCTTCAAGCTCTTTTATATCACGCTCAATTTTTGTAAGATTGAAGTTATTTAGAATTTTTTCGCTTACTCCCCACTGGACGGAGTGAATTTTCTCAAGGATGGAGTTGTAATCTCGCCCTAAAAAATTCTCGTAATTAAGACACTTTAACTCCTGTACGGTTACCGGATATTTTTCAATAGCTATATAGTTGAAAATTAAATCTTTGTGCTTTAAAGCCTCAATTGCAGTAAGTATACAGTTTAGACCGGTTCCAAGGCCTATCTCCAAGATGCTAATGCATTTGTGAATCGGTTCTACCGAAGCTCTCTTCTCATTAAGAAATCTATTTAATCCGTTATTGATAAAGATGTGCAGGCTCTCTGCCAGTGCTCCGTTAACAGAGTGGTAGCACTCATCCTCTTCGCACAACCTTATTGTAGAGGAGCCATCTGCAGTTATTACTATCTCTCTTTTCAAAATATTAACCAATTCTGAGCCATTGTTAATGTTGCAAATGTAAATCTTTCTTCCAATTTTTTTATCTTTGCACGTTAGAGATTGAATGATTTAAGATTTAATCTAATAACGTAACTAAAAATAAGATATATAAAATGGCATTTATTACAGGTTTACTAAAAAGATTTTTCGGCACTAAATCTGAAAGAGATATAAAAGAGATTCAACCATATGTAGATAAGGCTCTCCTTGCATATTCCAGAATAGATCTGCTCACACATAATGAGCTTCGCAATGAATCTCAAAGGCTTAGAAAGGTTGTTCAGGATAAAATTGCAGCTGATGAAGAGAGGAAAAAATCACTTCGTGCAAGGCTGGACGATGTTATGATTGATGTCAAAGAGAAGGAGGAGCTCGCAACAGAGGTAGATAAACTCACAAAGAAGATTGATGAAAAGATAGAGGAGGTATTACTGGAGATATTGCCGGAAGCTTTTGCCATTATGAAATCTACCGCAAGGAGATTAAAAGAGAACTCTCAAATTATTGTAACTGCCTCTCAGTCAGATAGAGATTTGGCAGCCAAACACGACTTTGTCTCTATTGAGGGAGATGATGCAATTTGGAAAAACAGCTGGATGGCAGGTGGAAATGTCATTGTTTGGGATATGGTTCACTATGATGTACAGCTAATTGGCGGGGTTGCCCTGCATCAGGGTAAGATTGCGGAGATGGGTACAGGTGAGGGAAAAACTCTGGTTGCAACTCTGCCGGTATTCCTAAATGCAATAGCCGGAAAGGGGGTACACATTGTAACTGTCAACGACTACCTCTCAAAGCGTGACTCGGAGTGGATGGGACCACTCTATCAGTTCCACGGACTCAAAGTAGATTGTATTGACAAACATCAGCCTAACTCAGACCAGAGGAAAGCAGCATACAAGGCAGATATCACATTCGGAACAAATAACGAGTTCGGGTTTGACTATCTGCGGGATAATATGGCAATCAACCCGGAAGATTTGGTTCAAAAGAAGCATCACTATGCAATTGTCGATGAGGTTGACTCGGTGCTTATCGATGACGCCAGAACTCCGTTGATAATTTCCGGACCTGTTCCCAAAGGAGATGAGCAGCAGTTTAATGAATACAAGCCAATTGTAGAGAGACTTTATAGCGCCCAAAGAACTCTTGTTACCCAATTGCTCAACGAAGCCAAAAAGAAACTTCAGGAGAACAACGAAGAGGAGGGGGGAAAGCTGCTTTTAAGAGCCCACAAAGGTCTTCCGAGATACAATCCGCTTATCAAATATCTGAGTGAATCGGGTATGAAGCAGGTTCTCCTTAAGACTGAGAACTTCTATATGCAGGATAATAATAAGCAGATGCACATCGTTACAGATGATCTCTTCTTTATTATTGATGAGAAACAGAGGTCTGTAGAGCTTACCGATAAAGGTCACGAATTAATCGGTAAAAATGTGAGTGACAGCGATTTCTTTATTTTGCCGGATATTGGAACCGAGATTGCAGATATAGAGAGGAGTGAGAAATCTCCGGAAGAAAAATTATCTGCAAAAGATTCGCTTCTCGCAGAATATGCCATTAAGAGCGAGAGGGTCCATACAGTTAATCAACTGCTTAAATCCTACACAATGTTTGAGAAGGATGTTGAGTATGTGGTGATGGATAACAAGATTAAGATTGTAGATGAGCAAACCGGTCGTATTCTGGAGGGAAGGCGTTACTCAGACGGACTTCACCAGGCAATTGAAGCCAAAGAGTCGGTTAAGGTAGAGGCTGCAACACAGACATTTGCCACCATTACCCTGCAGAACTACTTCCGTATGTACCATAAGTTGGCCGGTATGACCGGTACAGCTGAGACAGAGGCTGGTGAGTTTTGGTCAATCTATAAACTTGATGTGGTTGTGATACCTACCAACCGCCCTGTGGTTAGAAAGGATCTGGAAGACCTTATATACAAAACTAAAAGAGAGAAGTACAACGCTGTTATAGATGAGATTGTTGCACTTACAAAAATTGGCAGGCCGGTACTTGTAGGTACAACCTCTGTTGAGGTATCTGAGCTATTGAGCAGGATGTTAAAAATCAGGGGGATAAAGCACAATGTCCTAAATGCAAAACAGCACGCCAAAGAGGCAGAGATTGTGGCAGAGGCGGGTCAGGCGGGCTCGGTTACTATTGCAACCAATATGGCTGGTCGAGGTACAGATATAAAGCTTGGGAGTGGTGTTAAGGAGGCAGGAGGACTTGCTATCATTGGTACAGAGCGACACGACTCACGACGAGTAGACCGTCAGTTAAGAGGTCGTGCCGGTCGTCAGGGAGACCCTGGATCTTCAAGTTTCTTTGTATCTCTGGAAGATGATCTTATGCGTCTTTTCGGTTCTGAGAGAATTGCAGGGCTTGTAGATAAGATGGGTATGAAGGAGGGAGAGGTTCTTCAACATTCAATGCTCTCTAAATCAATTGAAAGAGCTCAAAGAAAAGTGGAGGAGAACAACTTTGGGCAGAGGAAAAGGCTCCTTGAGTATGACGATGTAATGAACTCTCAGAGAGAGGTTGTCTACACTCGTCGCAGAAATGCACTTTATGGAGAGAGGATTGATGTAGACATCCAGAATATGATGACAGATTTCTCGGAATCAATAACTCAAAACTCTCACGGATCTCTTTCATTTGAAGAGTTCAGCCTCGAGACAATCAGGCAGATCTCCATTGAACCGGGAATGGATGAAGCGTTCTATACAGATGCCAAAGCAGAAGAGGTTGCCGAGAAATTGCTGGAGAATGTACAGAGTGTGTATAAAAGAAGACAGGATATTCTTGTAAACCACGCCTGGCCAATTGTAAAACAGATTTACGAAACCCAGAGCGCTACTTACGATAATATAGCAATTCCCGTAAGTGACGGAGCAAAAATAATGCAGGTTATTGTAAACCTGAAAAAGGCATACGAGAGTTCTGGCCGCGAAATTGGGAGATCTCTAAACAAAAGCATAACTCTTATGTTAATTGATGAGTTCTGGAAGGAGCACCTCAGAGAGATGGATGAGCTGAAACAATCTGTTCAAAACGCCACTTATGAACAGAAAGATCCATTGCTTATCTATAAGTTTGAGAGTTTTAAACTCTTCCAGACAATGCTGGATAAAATAAACAAAGATGTTCTCTCATTCCTTCTAAAAGCTCATATTCCACTGAGAGAGACACAAAAAGAGCCTGTAACACTGCGTCAGGAGCAGAGGAAGAAGACAGATATGAGTAACCTGCAGGCTACCAGAAATGATTTTATCACATCTGCAGGAGAGCCAAAATCACAAGCTCCTGTTCACGTGGAGAAGAGGGTAGGAAGAAATGACCAATGCCCTTGCGGTAGCGGAAAAAAATATAAGAATTGCCACGGAGCGAATGAGTAGAGGGTAATTCATTAATGTTTAATTAGATTATAATTCGAGATATATGTATGATCTTATAGTAATTGGTTCGGGACCCGGAGGTTATGTTGCAGCAATAAGAGCATCACAACTGGGTTTGAACACAGTGGTAATTGAAAAATCGGAGCTTGGAGGCGTTTGTCTCAACTGGGGGTGTATTCCTACTAAAGCACTTTTAAAGAGTGTTCAGGCACTTCATTATGCTCAAAATCATAATGATTACGGTTTTGATATTGTAGGCGAGATTAAACCGGACCTAAACAAAATTGTTGAGCGAAGTAGAAATGTTGCCAATGGTATGAGCAGGGGAATTGATTTTCTGTTTAAGAAAAACAAGGTAAGTGTTTTAAATGGAACCGGAAAAATTCTGAGCCCAAACAAGGTGGAGGTTATCTCTAATGATGGTTCTGTTACTGTTGTTGAGGCAAAAAATATAATTATTGCGACCGGAGCAAGAGCCAATTCACTCCCTTTTGCACCTATAGATGGCAACAAAATAATATCTTACAGGCAGGCTATGGTTCCGGAAACACTTCCAAAGAGTCTTGCAGTGATTGGTTCCGGAGCGATAGGAAGTGAGTTTGCATATTTTTACAGATCTCTTGGGGTAGAGGTTTTTCTGATTGAATATCTTTCAAATATTGTTCCTCTGGAGGATGACGAAGTCTCGGCTCAGCTTAGCAGATCCTTCCGTAAAATGGGAATAAAAGTACTCACCTCAGCTCAGGTAAAAGGGGTTGATGTAAGCGGAGAGATGTGCGTAATAACAGTTGAAACTAAGAAGGGCGAAGAGAAGATAGAGGTGGAGAGGGTACTCTCTGCTGTAGGTGTTGTGGCAAATATTGAGAATATTGGTCTGGAAGAGAATGGAGTAATAACTGAGAGAGGAAAAATAAAGGTAGATAGTTACTATGCAACAAATGTAAAAGGGATCTATGCAATAGGTGATGTGCTTGCCACTCCTGCGCTTGCCCATATAGCCTCTGCCGAGGCGATTTGCTGTGTTGAGAAGATAGCGGGTATTGATGTTAAGCCGCTGGATTATACAAATTTCCCGGGTTGTACATATACTTCTCCCGAAATTGCATCCACAGGCCTCACTGAGAGGGCTGTTAAGGAGAGCGGGATTGCCTATAAAATTGGTAAATTCCCATTTACGGCATCCGGGAAAGCATCTGCAGCAGGAGAGAGAGACGGCTTTGTAAAACTGATTATAGACTCCGGGAGTGACAAAATACTTGGTGCCCATCTTATAGGAGCCAATGTTACTGAGATGCTCTCGGGAATTGTTGTTGCGAGAGGACTTGGAGCAACGGCAAAAGATATTATGCACTCAATTCACCCTCATCCAACAATGAGCGAAGCTATTATGGAAGCTGCAGCTGCTGCGCACGATGAGGTAATTCACATTTAAAATTTAATCTATGTCTAAGAACGAAAATACAACCCAGGTTAACGAAGTTAACAGAATATCCGGCGGGACCGAATTTCACGGAGTTATTAATTCAGTATCAGATATCAGAATAGATGGCCTATTCGAGGGTAAATTGACAACTATAGGGAAGCTTGTAATAGGAGAGTCAGCTCGTTTAATTGGTGAGGTGATTGCAAAAAGTTGCGATATTTGGGGGGAGGTAGACGGGAAAGTATTGGTAAAAGAGGTTTTCGGGCTTAGAAAGTGTGGATCAATTAAGGGTAAAATAGCCTGCCAAAAGCTATTTATTGAGGAGGGAGGCATTTTTAACGGATCCTGTAAGATGATAACCGAAGAGGAGTTTGAAGATAACCTCAAATCGCAAAATCAATAGAGGTTTTGTAAATATAAAAAGAGGGTGGCAATTTTGACCACCCTCTTTTTATATTAGTTATTAGGTTCTTAGTATGAGTTTGATATCACAGAGACGCAGGTATTGGCGTTTCCGATATCTATCCCTACATACACAACTTTTTCCTCTGAGTCCGGAGTGTAGGAGAATCCATCTCCCTCTTTATTCTCAACAGATGCTTTTGAGTAGAGTGCATATCCGATAGAGGCACATTTCTCAGGAGCATTGAAAATGGAGATATTACAAATTTCACCAAACTCCTCATTGAACATCTCAACAAGATCTTTGTGTAGTGCACCTCCACCGACAAGAATCATTTTTTGACAGTTTTCAAAGTCTTCATCTGTAATATAGCGCCTTATGGTAGGAGAGATAACATTGTTATAGTACATACTGATTGCAAGTTTCTTCTCCTCAGTAAAATCTTTTCTCTTTCTCTCTACAAACATAAAACCTTTAGAGAACAGATGATCTATCTGGTGTTCTGTTCTTAGTTTCAAATAGGTGTGTTTACTGATCTCCTGACTGAATACATTCACGGGATAACTTATACCGTGAGTGCTAAAGAAAGACCTGGTAGTTAGACCTTCCGGTGTACTTACAGCTCCCTCGCAAGTACCGTAACCCAGACTGATTATTATGAAGTTTCCATCAACAGGTTGGTCACCTTTTCTTACAGCTATGTCACAACCAACAAGCTCAGGAATTACATTTGCAGATGCTACTGAAACAACTCTCTGCTCAGAACTGAGTGAGCCATTGTCATCTGCTTTGTAGTAAGTGATAATCTTCTCCTCTTTATAATACTCGATGGCATTATCTTTATTAAATTGGTAGGTAGCGTAAGGGAATCCGCTTGTTACTACCATTTTAGGAACCTTGCCGTTTTTTGACTCACCTTTTAGAGCATTACTGGCAAGCAGAAGTGCAGATTGAGTAATAATTTTATAATCTACATCCTCTGGTGATGCATTTATTGATTTGTGAGGAGAAACGCCTTCGTTAAGAGCTTGTAATCCAACCAAATAATTCGCACCATCAAATTTTAATTTAGAAAAACCAAGGATAGGATCATTACTGGTAGAAAAGTCTCTTAGCGTTGACTCGTATACGCTTGGAAAAGAGTAAGTTTTTATCATAGTAAAAAATTTTCCGTGAAAGTACAAAAAAAATATTGATATGTAAAGTTATATCGATTTTTTTATTTTATAATGATTTCTCTCACTGCCGTTTCGGGATATTAATTCAGCCAAAAACCCGGATAGAAACAGCTGCATACCAATAATTAACGCAACTAGGGAGATATAAAACAGCGGTTGGTCTGTTACGGCTCTAAAAGGTAACCCTTTAGACTGGGTTACAATTTTGTTAATAATTAGATAAAGTGAGGTGAGTGATCCTATTAAAAAAGTGAGTGAACCGACAAGCCCGAAGAAGTGCATTGGCTTCTTTCCGAAACGGGATAGAAACCAAAGAGTGAGAAGGTCCAGAAATCCGTTAATAAACCGGCTCTTGCCAAATTTACTCTTACCGAATTTTCTCGGTTGGTGCTTTACAACTTTCTCCCCAATTTTTGTAAAACCTGCGTTTTTAGAAAGATATGGTATGTAGCGATGCATCTCTCCGTAAACCTCTATATTCTTAACTACCTCTCTCTTGTATGCCTTGAGACCGCAGTTCATATCGTGCAGCTTGATTTTGGTAACTTTTCTTGCCGCAGAGTTGTAGATTCGCGATGGAAGGTTTTTTGAGAAGAAGCCATCGTAGCGTTTCTTTTTCCAGCCTGAAACAATGTCAAGATTCTCAGCTTTAATCATAGCAACCAGCCCCGGAATCTCCTCGGGACTATCCTGCAGATCTGCATCCATTGTCACAACAATATCTCCTTGTGCGAGTTCAAATCCGCAATAGAGTGCGGCAGATTTTCCGTAATTTCTCCGGAAAGAGATCCCTTTTATAGGATACTCTTTTGAAAGCTCTTCAATTATACTCCAGGAAGAATCTGTACTGCCGTCATCAATAAGAATAATCTCATACTCCATACTCTCTCCGGAAAGTGCCTCTTTTATCCAGGGTATGAGTTCGCGCAGAGACTCCTCTTCGTTATATACAGAAATTACAATTGAGAGATTCATCTTTGTCTGGTTTTAAATAGTTTCGCTTCCGGTGAAAATGTCCCCCTTCTTGGTATAGTTCGCAATTATTGCAGATACAATGGCCCCGAATATTGAGTTGTAAAAAAGAAATACAACAAACATCAGCTGAGGAAAGATCTCCTCTATTGATGCAATCTGTTCTGCAGCATCCGGGTTGGAAGATCCCATCATTGTCATAGCAGCCTCCATCTGCACTGCAATTGAATCCGGGAATATAAGCGCGTAATGAATAAATATATACGCGGCAAAAATAATTGAAGAGAAGACGCTTGTTATGAACCCAAATCTAAAGCCCTCTTTATAGGTGAAAACCTCTGCCGATGCAGAATACTCCTTAATAAAATATAGAAGAAGCCAAATGCTCCCGACAAATTTTGCTGCCCAAAGTAACAGACTGATAGCTGTACCGGGAGCAAACACTGTCTGGATTAGTGTGTAAACTATTGTTACCAGAGCCAGTAACAATCCGTATGTGGCAGCGATACTCCATTTGTTCGATTGCATAATATTTAAGTTAATTGGTTAAGTGCTGATATTATTTTCCTCAAAAATAGCTAAAATCCTTATGGTAGCAAAATTTAGAGTTTTTTTAAAAATATGATTATCTTTGCCAATTGATTAGAATTGAACGAAGAGATGATTAATATTACTTTCCCGGATGGCAGTATCCGCCAGTTTGAAAATGGAGTAACTGCTTTTGATATTGCAAATTCGATAAGTCCAAGGCTTGCAGCAGAGGTTTTGGCTGCGACTGTAAACAACCAGATATTTGAGATTAACAGAGCCATTAACTCAGATTCATCAATAAAACTGCATAAATGGGAGGATCCGCAGGCAAAGAGTACATTCTGGCACTCATCTTCACACCTTATGGCTGAGGCTCTCGAGCAGCTATTCCCGGGAATTAAATTTGGGATAGGTCCTGCTATAGAGGTTGGCTTCTACTATGATGTGGATACAGGAGATAGGCAGATTACTGAGTCGGATCTTAAAAGAATAGAGGAGAGAATGCTGGAACTTGCCAGAGAGAAGCAGACGTTTGTGCGCAGGGAGATAAGTAAAGAGGAGGCGATGTCTACTTATGTAGAGAAAGGAGATGAGTATAAATGTGAGCTGATAAAGGATCTGGAAGATGGAACAATCTCGTTTTATACCAATGGAACCTTTACAGATTTGTGTCGCGGCCCACATCTTGCAGACACATCAGTAATCAAGGCTGTAAAACTCACCTCAATTGCAGGTGCATATTGGAGAGGGGATGAGAAGAACAAGATGCTGACCCGTATTTACGGAGTTACATTCCCGCAGAAGAAACTTTTAGATGAGTATCTGGTAATGCTCGAAGAGGCTAAAAAGAGAGACCACAGAAAGCTTGGCAAAGAGCTGGAGCTATTTGCGTTCTCTGCCAGAGTGGGGCAAGGGCTCCCTTTATGGTTACCAAAAGGGGCAATGTTGCGCGAGAGATTGGAGAATTTCCTGAAAGGCGTTCAAAAGAGATATGGTTACCTCCCTGTAATTACGCCTCACATCGGTCAGAAGGAGCTCTATGTAACTTCCGGACACTATGCAAAATACGGCAAGGACTCTTTCCAGCCAATCCATACACCACAGGAGGGAGAGGAGTTTTTGTTAAAACCTATGAACTGCCCTCACCACTGCGAGATATATAAAACTAAACCAAGATCATACAAAGATATGCCATTAAGGCTGGCAGAGTTTGGAACCGTTTACCGCTATGAGCAGAGTGGAGAGCTTCACGGGCTAACAAGAGTGAGAGGTTTTACTCAGGATGATGCACACATATTCTGCCGTCCGGATCAGCTGAAAGAGGAGTTTATCAAGGTTATTGACATTGTTTTATACATATTTAAAACTCTTGACTTTAAAGATTATACTGCACAGATCTCACTTCGTGATCCTTCAAACAGAGAGAAGTACATAGGAAGCGACGAGAATTGGGAAAAAGCAGAGGCTGCAATTATTGAAGCATCTGCAGAGAAAGGGCTAAAAACTGTTGTTGAGCTGGGTGAGGCTGCATTCTACGGCCCCAAGCTGGACTTTATGGTGAGAGACGCTATTGGAAGAAAGTGGCAACTTGGTACAATTCAGGTAGATTATAATTTGCCGGAGAGATTTGAGCTGGAGTATATCGGAGCAGATGACAAAAGACACAGGCCTGTAATGATTCACAGAGCCCCGTTCGGTTCTATGGAGAGGTTTGTTGCTGTTCTCATTGAGCATACCGGTGGAAAATTCCCGCTTTGGCTAACCCCGGAGCAGGCTGTTGTGCTCCCTATAAGTGAAAAGTACAACGATTATGCAAAAAAAGTTGTAGAATTCTTGAATAATAACGATATTCGCGCCTCAATTGACGACCGCAACGAGACAATCGGCAAGAAAATCAGGGAGAATGAACTGAAAAGAGTTCCATTCCTCTTGATTGTTGGTGAGAAAGAGATGGAGACAGAGATGATCTCCGTGCGCAAACAGGGAGATGGAGATAAGGGCCAAATGTCAGTTGTAGAGTTTGCGGAGATGGTTAATGCAGAGGTAAAACAGCAAATAGAATATTAAGCATATAGATTATTAACTAAAATTTAGGAGGAAAACTTATCGCTACACCATTTAAACCTCGTCCCGGAGGGTTTGTCAAAAGGACAAACAGTTCATCTCCAAATAACAGACCTGGTGACAGAAGAAATATGTCACGCAGGGTTGATGATGGACCAAGGATGAATAATGATATTACTGCTCAAAAAGTTCGAGTAGTAGGGGATAATGTACCCAATCCTGGAGTTTTCTCTCTACCGGAGGCAATCAGGATGGCTGAGGCGTTAGGGCTGGACCTGGTTGAGATTACACCAAATATTGATCCACCTGTTTGTAAGATAGTTGATTATCAAAAGTACATCTACCAACAGAAGAAGAAGGCAAAGGAGATGAAGGCCAATGCCACAAAAATAATAATCAAGGAGATAAGATTCGGTCCCAATACCGATGAGCACGATTATCAATTTAAACTAAAACACGCACAGACATTTCTGAGCGAAGGAGCAAAAGTAAAGGCCTATGTCTTTTTTAAGGGAAGGTCAATACTTTTTGCAGAACAGGGAGAAAAACTGCTGTTAAGATTTGCACTTGAGCTGGAAGATTTCGGCAAAGCAGATCAGATGCCAAAGCTTGAGGGAAAGAGAATGATTATGATGATGACCCCCGTCAAGAAGAAGTAAAATTGTAAACACTTTAAATTAAAACAGATAAGTACAATGCCAAAGATTAAGACCAACTCCGGTGCTAAAAAGCGTTTTAAGCTTACCGGAACAGGTAAAGTGAAGAGAAAGCACGCCTATAAGAGTCACATTCTTACAAAGAAGACCACCAAACAGAAGAGGAATTTAACCTACTCTGCACTGGTATCGGTGTCAGACGAAAAGAGAATCAAAGCTCTTTTGGTTGCTTAATTTATTTATTTATTAACCTGAATGAACAGCAGGAAAAGTTTCTCATAAACAGGAGAGCGCTGACATTCTTAAAACCAACTAGTGTAGTATGCCAAGATCGGTAAATTCGGTGGCCTCAAGAGCCCGCCGTAAAAAAATTCTAAAATTAACACGCGGTAATTTCCTTGCTCGTGCAAATGTGTGGACAGTAGCTAAGAACACCTATGAGAAGGGTCTTACCTATGCCTACCGTGACCGTAAAAACAAAAAACGCAGTTTCCGCGCACTTTGGATTCAAAGGATAAATGCTGCGGCAAGAGAGCACGGTATGAACTATTCACAGTTCATCGGCAAACTAGCCAAAGGCAATGTAGGTCTGAATCGTAAAGTTCTTGCAGACCTTGCAATGAACAACCCCCAGGCTTTTGAAGCTATCATCAACTCTGTAAAATAGATTTAAATTGAATACTCTCCAAATAACAGGCAACAGATGGTTCAGATTTTCAATCTGGGCATTCATCTACTTGCTTTGGGTGATATGGTTCGGTAACTGGTGGTTCATTCTGGGACTCGCGGTTATTTTTGACATCTTTATTACCCGAAAGGTTAAGTGGGCATTCTGGAAAAAAAACTATAAAGAGGGAGAGAAGAGAAATGCGTGGCTGGACTGGCTAGATGCAATTATTTTTGCACTTGTGGTCTCTACCTTTATTAAATCTTTCTTTTTTGAGGCGTATATGATTCCCACATCCTCAATGGAGAGGAGTCTTATGACAGGTGATTACCTGTTTGTAAGCAAACTCGCATACGGGCCGAAGGTTTCGCAAACACCCCTCTCTTTTCCGCTTGTACACAATATACTTCCTGTTACAGGGGGTGAGTCATATCTTAAATGGATACAGAATCCCTACAGAAGACTTGCGGGTCTTTCAAAGGTGAAGAGAGACGATATAGTAGTATTTAATTTTCCTCACGGTGATACCGTCCTTAAGGCGATACCTACAGAGGATTACTATACTCACGTAAGAATTCACGGAAGAGAGCAAACGCAGATGATGTACGGGCCGGTTGTTGTAAGACCGGATGATAAAAAGGATAACTATGTAAAGAGATGTGTAGCCATAGCAGGAGACACACTTGAGATTATTAACGGCAAGGTATATGTAAACGGAGCACCTCAGCAGGCGCTGGGGGGAGTCCAGAACACCTACCGTATTTTCACAAACGGGACTCCTTTCAATGCGAAAATCATTGAAGGGTTGGGATTAAGTCCACAAGAGATATTTTTTGACTCTTCAATGCCGGGCTACTCTGCTTTTCCTCTTAACGAAGATGAAGTTAAGATTATTGCAAGTATGTCTAATGTATTGGAGATAAGGCAAAATATTGACATCTATCCGCCGGATTTTCCTGATTTTCCGTTAATGATCTTCCCTTTTTCGGAGGGTGATAATTTCAAATGGACCCGCGATAATTATGGTCCGCTGTGGATTCCTGCCAAAGGAGCAACTGTGGAGCTGAATGAGGGAAATCTGCCGCTTTACACCAGGATAATAACATCATACGAGAAGAATACTCTCGAGGTAAAGGATAGCACCATTTATATAAATGGAGCTCCCGCATCTAGTTATACCTTTAAGATGGACTACTATTTTATGATGGGCGACAACAGACATAACTCCCTGGATTCCCGTTACTGGGGCTTTGTACCGGAGTCTCACGTTGTAGGTTCCCCTTCGGTTATCTGGTTCTCGAAGGACCAGTATAAAACTTTTCCAAAGAGTATTCGATGGAAGAGGATTTTTAAATTTGTGTAAATATTTTGGATAAAACAAAAATATTCACGATATTTGCAACCCTTGAAAAAATATTAAATTTTACGATATACAATGGCACGAGTTTGTCAAGTTACAGGAAAAAAAAGGATGATTGGGAACAATGTTTCTCACTCTAAGCGCAGAACAAAGCGTGAGTTTGCTCCTAATCTTCAAAACAAACGTTTTTGGTTAGAGGAGGAGAGCAGGTTCGTGAGCCTTAAGGTTTCGGCCGCAGGGATGCGCACAATAAATAAAAAAGGCCTTAGCGCTGTTCTTAAAGATGCAAAGGCTAAAGGTTTTCTTAATGTGGTTTAAATATTAAAGCAATATGGCAAAGAAAGGTAATAGGGTTCAGGTGATTCTGGAGTGCACCGAGCAAAGAGAGAGTGGTGTACCGGGAATTTCCAGGTATATAACTACCAAGAACAAGAAGAATACTACCCAGCGCCTGGAGCGTAAAAAATACAATCCTTATCTGAAGAAAGTTACTCTTCATCGCGAGATTAAATAAGAACAATTTAAAAAAGATATAAAATGGCAAAGAAAGTAGTTGCTACATTCGGCGGTGGAAAAGGATCCGGTAAGACAAGTGTGAAATGCATTCGTATGGTTCGTTCAGACCGTAGTGGTTCTTACGCATTCAAAGAGGAGATGATTCCTATTGACGGCGTAAAGGAGTTTTTCAGCAAGAAATAAATAAAGCTGTAATAATAGATTTTTGAAAGAGGGGTGGCTTGTAGCCACTCTTTTTTTGTATCTTTGAAGGTTTAATAATTCACTATGGCAATTTTCGGAATTTTCGGTTCAAAATCAAAACAGGAGAAGAGTGCTCTTGAACAGGGGCTGGAGAAGACTAAATCCGGTATATTTGACAAGCTTGCAAGAGCTGTTGCAGGCAAATCAAGGGTAGATGAGAACACTCTGGACGATATCGAAGAGGCTCTTATTGCATCTGATATCGGAGTGGAGACGACACTTCGAATAATTGAGCGGCTTGAGGAGAGGGTGTCGAGAGATAAGTTTCTCAACTCTGCAGAGCTCAATATGATATTAAGAGAGGAGATAGAGGCTCTTTTAAATATAGATGAGAACTTTAGGGAGGAGGAGCCGTTTGACTTTTCCCGTAAACCCTATGTTATTATGGTTGTGGGCGTAAACGGTGTGGGGAAGACAACAACTATAGGCAAACTGGCAGCAAAGTTAAAAGCTTCCGGTAAAACGGTTATTCTTGGCGCAGCAGATACATTTCGTGCAGCAGCAGTAGAGCAATTAACTATTTGGAGCGAGAGGGCAGGGGTTCCAATCGTAAAACAGAAGATGGGAGCAGATCCTGCCTCTGTTGCATTCGATACAATCTCATCTGCAATTTCACAAAACATTGATGTTGTTTTAATAGACACCGCCGGCAGGCTTCATAATAAGGTTAATCTGATGAATGAGCTCACAAAGATCCGGAATGTGATGAGAAAGATAATTCCTGATTCTCCTCACGAGGTGTTGCTTGTGCTTGACGGCTCTACAGGGCAGAACGCATATCAGCAGGCCAAAGAGTTCACAAAGGCTACCGATGTTACCGCACTTGCCGTGACAAAGCTTGACGGTACTGCAAAAGGGGGCGTTGTTATCGGTATCTCAGACCAGTTCAAGATACCGGTTAAGTTTATAGGTGTAGGAGAAAAAATTGAAGATCTTCAGGTGTTCAACAAAAAGGAGTTTGTTGAGTCACTCTTTACTGTAGAAAAATAGGTCATAGTAGATATTCTGTAAAATAATTTCATAGTATGAAAATTTCATATAATTGGCTTAAGAGGTACCTAAATACCGAGATTGCTCCGGTTGAGCTGGAAAAGATACTTACCTCAATAGGGCTTGAGGTTGAGGCAATGGAAGAGGTGGAGGATATTCCGGGCGGGCTTGCCGGTGTAGTGGTTGGAGAGGTAATTGAGTGCTCCAAACATCCGGATGCAGACAAACTTAGCCTTACCAGGGTAAACACAGGGAGCGGAGAGCTGCTCTCAATTGTATGTGGTGCGCCAAATGTGGCTGCCGGGCAGAAGGTGTTAGTTGCAACAGTTGGAACAACACTTACATTCACGGGCGGTGAATCTGTTAAAATTAAGAGGTCTAAGATAAGAGGGGTTGAGAGTATGGGGATGATATGTGCAGAGGATGAGCTGGGGATTGGCACCTCTCACGAGGGGATAATGGTGCTTCCGCAGGAGTCTATAATTGGAACATCTGCAAAGGATTACCTTAAACTGGAGAGTGATACCATATTTGAAATAGGGCTAACACCAAACAGGATTGACGCTGCATCACACATTGGAGTTGCAAGGGATCTCTATGCATATTTGAAATATAACTGTCACGATGTGACCTTTAACATTCCATCTGTAGGTGACTTCGACTCTCTTGAAAGAGGGTCATCTCTAAAGTCTGCTCAAGTTGTTCTGGAGGCTCCCGATGGAGCTCCAAGATACTATGGGCTCACATTTGAAGATGTAAAAGTTGGTCAATCTCCGGAGTGGCTTCAAAAGGCTTTAAGATCTGTAGGTTTAAGGCCTATCAATAATGTTGTGGATATTACCAACTATATTCTGCAGGAGGTAGGGCAGCCTCTTCACGCATTTGACTATAATATGATAGAGGGGAGAAAGGTTGTTGTGAGAAGAGCAAAGCAGGGGGAGCATTTCACAACTCTGGACGGAGTGAAGAGAGAGATGAGTGCAGATGACCTTATGATATGTGATGCCGTAAAACCTATGTGTCTGGCAGGGGTATTCGGAGGTGAAAAATCTGGAGTTACCGGCTCTACCACAGCCGTTTTCCTGGAGAGTGCATATTTCAACCCTGTTTCTATAAGAAAAAGCTCTAAGAGACACTCTCTTAAGACTGACGCATCCTTCAGGTATGAGAGGGGAGCAAATCCCGAGATTATTCCCTATGCAATGATGAGGGCAGCCTCTATGTTGCAGGAGCTTACCGGGGCAAAAATTGTGGGAGAGGTGATAAAGGCATATCCAAACCCTATTGAGAGAGCTAAGATCTCTTTGAATTTTGAGCGGATGGAAGATCTTATCGGTAAACGAATTGGAGGGGATGAGATTTTGAAGATTCTAGTGTGTCTGGATTACGAAATTGTGAGCAGCAGCAGTGAGGGTGCAGAGATTTCGGTACCGGGATACAGGGTAGATGTGACAAGAGAGTGTGATGTGGTAGAGGATGTGTTAAGAATCTATGGATATAACAACATAGAACTTCCTCAAAGGATGAGTGCATCGCTTGCGCCGGGTATTAAGCCGGATCCTGAGAGAGTAAGGGAGCTATCTGCAAATCTTTTAGTTAATAACGGCTTTTATGAGATGATGAACAACTCTCTCACAAAAGGGGACTATTACACAAAGTTAAAGAGCTTCCCGGCAGAAAATCTTGTTAAGATTATGAACCCGCTGAGTTCCGACCTTAACTCGATGCGCCAGACTCTCATTTTAAATGCTCTTGAAGTTGTCTCTTACAATATCAACCGTCAACATACAGAGCTCAAACTTTTTGAGTTCGGAAATGTCTATTCAATGTGTGAACCTGATGCAAACAGCCTTGGTAGCTATAAAGAGTTCCCGAAACTGCTGCTTGTGGTTACAGGACAGGGCTATCCATATTGGAGAGGGAAGCAGGGTGCAGGCTCATACTTTATGCTAAAGGGTTATATGGAGGCTCTCTTAAAGAGATTTGGAGTGGAGCTCTATGATATGGATTACAGTGCTGCTCCTGCAGATATCTTTAACGAGGGGTTGGTTTACTCTGTCAAAGGGGGTAAAACTCTTGCTATGATGGGCACATTAAGCAACTCACTACTCAAGCAGTTCGATGTGAAACAGCCTGTTTTTGCCGCTGAGATATCCTGGGATGTTTTTATATCACAGGTTAAGAAACAGAGGGTTCAATACAGGGAGCTACCTAAATTCCCTGAGGTGAAAAGAGATCTTGCTCTGCTGCTGGACGAGAAGATCTCATTTGCAGATATTAGAAAAAGTGCCTATTCGGTAGAGAAGAAGCTCCTTAAAGATGTTGTTTTGTTTGATGTTTACAGAGGAGATAAGATACCCGATGGCAAAAAGCAATATGCAGTGAGCTTTACCCTGCAGGATTTGGAAAAAACCCTTACAGATAAATATGTAGAGGATATAATGAACAAACTTCTATCTAAGTTTGGGGAGTGTTTTGGGGCCACATTAAGATAGATGACTTTGGAGAGGATTGGTAAATATCTGAAACTTGTGAAGTTTGCGCACACAATCTTTGCGCTCCCTTTTGCACTTATCGGGTTTGCGTTAGCTCTAAACCTCACCGAGAGTGAGTTCTCCTGGAGAGTTCTGATTCTTATTTTAATAGCAATGGTCACTGCCAGAAACTCTGCAATGGGGTTTAACCGCTATCTCGACAGAGAGTTTGACGCAAAAAATCCCAGAACAAAATCCAGAGAGATACCATCAGGAGCACTATCTGCAAATGCCGCTCTCATTTTTGTGGCAGCCAATTCGGTACTATTTCTTATTACGGCATATCTAATTAACCATCTCTGTTTTCTTCTGGCCTTTCCGGCTCTGATAATACTGCTCGGATACAGTTATATGAAAAGAGTTTCGGCCTTGTGTCACTATGTTTTGGGGCTGGCGCTTGCAATTGCCCCAACCGGCGCATATCTAAGCATTGCCGGCTCATTCCACCCAGCTCCTTTGATTCTTTCGGCTATAGTACTGTTTTGGGTGAGCGGGTTTGATATCATTTATGCCCTCTCAGATGAGGAGTTCGATAGAGATAATGACTTGCACTCTGTTCCACAGCTATTTGGAAAGAGATTGGGGCTCATTATATCTTCAGCTGGGCATCTTTTGATTTTACCTCTTCTTGCAATACTATATTTTGTTGTCAATTCCGGAGCAGATGGCCCGCTTGGTTGGCTCTATATTACCGGCAGTGTTGTTTTTTCAATCCTGCTTCTATGGCAGCATCTAATTGTAAGCCACAAAGATCTCTCCAGGATTAACGCAGCTTTTTTTACACTTAACGGTATAGCTTCTGTGCTCTTTGCCGCCTTTGTTGTGGCAGACTTAATCTGATTTGATTATCCGGGATGATTTATCCTATAGTCAATTCCGGCTTTTTTGGCTTGGCTTATCTGGTATTTTCTGATAATTCTATATAGTTTACCATCTTTCAGAAATTTTGCTCCGGTCTGGTGGAAGCAGAATGGGATATCTGCATTAATGCACTGCTCTCTTATATCCAGCACCCACTCGTAATCGCAAATACGGGCCTCATTACCCGACTCTCCACTTGCGGCAACCTTTTCTATTGATTTGTCAAGCCACTCTCTCAGCTCTACTCTTTCCAGCAGAGGTGCGCATATAATAGTTTTGTGTCTGATGGGAAGTTCCCGGAATATCGGTATCCTGTAGTTTGCCCTCTGTTGATTCTCAATTGTGCATCCTATAATAACATTTTCATAACCATCTCCCCAGTCGGGTGGCAGGGAGACATTGAAACGGTCAATTCGTTTGGTAAAGATGTAAAAGATAAGATCGCTTCTCTCTTTTATTATCTTCCACGCCTCTGTGCGCCAATTATCGGCCTCATCTACAAAAAAATCGGAAGTAAAACAGGTAAAAACCAAAGTCCCGCTCTCCAGCTTAAAACTTTTATCTCTCTTCCTCTTTAAAGGAAGGTCAAATGAAGATGTTTTGCGGACTTCACTGCTCTGAATTTCGGGGTTGTATCTGCTGTCCTGCCTGTAAACATAACAGTACCTGCACCCTTCGCTAATTTTTTTGCACCCGTGCCAGGGGTTCCAGTTTGCAGTTTTCATAGGAGGGCTATAGCAAAAAGAGCTTCGATACCGGATAGCGATTTGCATTTGGCTCTACATTTTGCCTCACCTTCTGCATAAAGAACTGGAGAATTGCCTCAGGGTTTTTTGCAAATGTTGAGTCTGACTCAATTTTTTGTTCGAACTCTTTTCTGAGTTTCGGATCCTTTTCGAGCATCTCTCTCCCTTTAACCTCCATATAGTTGAGGCGAATCCAGAACTCTGTAGCAGGTCTTGCATAGAGGTTATAGAAGCCCCAGTAAACCAGTGATGTGGGAGATTTTGGTTCCAGAAGGTGAGCTACTATCTTTACTTTGGGTTGGTTGGTATATACAATGATGTCGCCTTTGTTATACTTGACAACCTCTTTTTGTATTGTGTATTCACTTTCAAGGGTTACCCTCCCTTCATAAGGGAACTGTGACCATTTGGGGTTGACAAAACGGTATGTCTCAACTTCAAGCAGAGCATCTTCGGGGAGTTTTTCATATTTAACACCGTGAATATCCAGTAGCTCAATTGTTGAGATATGCTCCTGCGGGATAAGGTATGCCTCCGGAAGTTTAATCTGG
>Ga0351856_1006_pt1 | contig 51548 bp, 41 predicted proteins | sample BONcelHFGM3001D8_FD_206798 | JGI IMG/M metagenome (GOLD analysis project Ga0351856, IMG submission 206798) | Enriched cells from coal bed in the Powder River Basin, Montana, United States - BONCAT cells FGM rep2 HSBNCT.FGM.300.1.D8 ... | reverse complement strand
CATGACACCGAGCATATAATAGGCCTGGGTAATTGATTTGTTGATTTTTATAACCTCTTTTATCTCTGAAATACCATCAGACGTTCTGTTCAGAATGAGATATATTTTTGCCTTCAGTATTTTCGCTATACATTCTTTTTTATCCGTTTCTAAAATATTCTCAAGCATGTTTAAAGCACTGTTATAGTCTTTTAGTTCCATATAAATTTTAGCAATCTGGGTTTGAAAACATATGGATTGTGGATGTTTATTCAGTGCTTTCCTGTATATGCAAAGAGCATTTAATAATCTTTCATCATCCGGAACAGGAGTTTCATAGGCTTTTTTATATTGCTCAAGCCTTGGTGTATCAAATTCTCTTACATATTGAATATTAAGCTTCGAAATTTCTCTTACTATTCTGTTTATTTTATTTTTATATCCTGCCGGAAGCAAACTTTCGAGATCTGAATAATCCTTTTCATAGAGATCATAGAAAACACACCTGTAATACATTGAATTTTCACTTCTCTCAAGTATCATAGGATAAAGTCTGCAGGCAAGGGGTCTCCATTTATAAATGGCACATTTTTTATCTGTCAGATCTATATATGGACAGAGTGGTATTTCAATACCGTCTTCCCATGTTTTTACAGAAGAATATTCATCACCTATATTATAATTTATATAATCTATGTAAAGAGGTATAAAAATATGACTTTCAGAGATATTAATACAGCAGTTTATACATGCCCCGCAGTCTCTTGAAACAGGAGATATATAGTTATTTAATTCAATATGTAACGTGTCTAATTTATCAAAGTAAAATTGTTTATCTATCATAATACTTTCGTGACGCGTGACGCGTAACGCGTGATGCGTGATGCGTGATGCGTAATCACTACTCACCGGGCGAACACAGGGTTCGCTCCTACTCACTTTTCACTTTTCACTCTTCACTTTTCACTCTTCACTTTTCACTTTTCACTCTTTACTTTTCACTCTTCACTTTTCACTTTTCACTTTTCACCCTTCACCCTTCACCCTTCACCCTTCACCCTTCTACAATTCATTCAAAGGATTTAACTTTATTAATTTTACCCTTATGCCGGGATTTTTATCCATAAGAGGTTTGAGTTTTGCCATGGTCAGTTTAAATATCTCTACAGGACTTTTTGTTAATACATCATAATCATAGGACTGATAAAGAGAAGAAAAACATATTTTTGCCAGGAGATCTCCTCTTTTAGCCTGATATATGTAATTATCTTTAGAAATTTCCACTTCACCTGATTTTATTAAATATGCAGCAACTGCTTTCTGCCCTTTTTTTATGAGGAGGGTATCTTTCGGAATAATCTCATAATCCATTATGGTCTGCAATTCTGTTTTCTGTGTGGCAGAAAGATTTGTCAGTATTGTTTCATTGAATAACTGCCATGAATCAAGATCTCTTATTATGGCAAGATTTTTCGCTTTTTCCATTATCCCTGCATGTTTCATTAGTTCCAGCAGATCTTCCTTTTCTATGACAAGAACTTTAATGGGAGTCCTGCTATGTATGGATGCAGTTCTCGGTATATCAAATATTATTGATGTTTCTCCGAAATAATCATAGGTGCTGTAAGTTTTCAGAGGATTGCCATTTACGGAAATAACTGCTTCACCTGAGTAAATAATGTAAAAATTATCTCCTTTCTGTCCTTTGTTTACTATTTCATCTCCTGGAGAAAATTCTTCATAATAAGCTCTTGCTATAACAGGGAGAGCTTTCAGTGGAGAAATATTTCGAAAGATTTCTGTGTTTAATATTATATCCAGTTTTTCGTCCAGTAAATTCTGTTCTTCTCTGGATATATTGCATATTATAGTATTTTCAATACCGCTTTTCGCCAGTTTAAGTCCTGTACCTTCCGGTATGGTTTTCTGGCTTATATGTATTAAATAAAGTCTTTCTTTTATTTTATCAGAAAGTTCTTCCAGGAATTTTACAGGCGTATGGATTGGCGGTATACCTGCTTCATGAATGATAATAGAATGATGCCAGGGAAAATTGAGGAATTCTTCCGCTCTGGCTTTACTCATAATTTTTTTTCTCTCTATTTCTTTTATAGAAGGAGGGTGGTTAAACATATCGGCACTGTATACAAGGCTTTTATCATAGAAGTAAGTCTCAAACCATATGGTTGGTATAGAGTGAAAAGAGTATTTAAATACAAATTTTCCTGAAAGTATTTCATGGATCTTTCCTATTACAACAGGATGGAAATCAAACATTTTTTCAAGGAATTTACATGGTATGTCAGTTATAGCAGAATATTTTTTCAGGAAACTTTTCTTTATTGTTTCAGTTGTATGAAGTCTTATTCTTCTTTCTTCCAGAATTTTCTGTAAAGTTCCACTGTCATGATCTGCGTGACAGTGGGTAAGTATGAGGTCTCCTATGAGTTTGGGATTTATTTTATTTTCTTTAAGCCATCTGGTAGTATTTACAGGAGGATCTACCAGAATACCCCTGCGGTTTATCCAGATAATAAAACCTGTAGTTTTTTCCACAGGATCAAAACCATGGCCTGAACCTATGACAGTAATACCAAAGTTTGGAGGAGAATAACAGGAATTAATAGATAATTTTCCTGGTTTATGTTCAGGAAATATAAAATCTTTTGGCAGGAAAAGGTTTTTATTTCCATCTTTTATTAAATAATTTTTCCTGTCATGATTTATAATCTCAATACCATTGAATTTAAAATGTTCTCCTTCTTCCAGCGGAATATAGTCTATGTAATCATCCATTACGGCAGCTCTTCCAAGTTTTGCTTCGAATTTAAAATAGATCATTTCTTCTTTTAACCTGGGAAAAGCTTTTGATTTTTTACCTTCCAGATAATCAACCTCTATGTCAGGATGGGAAGGACCGTAAAGGGATTCTTTTATAACAGCAGAAATTTTTTCCCAATCTTTTTTTTGGCCTATTAAGATTGTTTTTCTACTTTTTATATAAAAATTATAATAAATTGGGAATTCAAAATCTGCTGTACTTATTCCATGTTCAAAAGAAAATAATTTTTCCGGTATAAGAAATATTTGAGGTACATTACCTTCTCTAACCATTGTGTCTTTAATGGTTTCCGGTATTGCTCCTACCTGTATAGATCCTGCAGATGTCCTGGCCAGCATTCCGCCTCTGGGAAGAATAGATATGTCTTCTATCATATAACAGTTACCATTTCCTCCCACGTAGTTACCCCTTCTTTCACCAGTCTTGTAGCATCTTCTCTCAGGGTAAGCATACCTTCACTCCTTGCCAGTTCAGTGAGTTCCATAGTATCTGCACCTGTTACTATAAGTTTTTTTATTTTGTTACTTATTTCCATAAATTCGAAAACACCTATTCTGCCATGATAACCCATCTGACGGCAGAAATCACAGCCTGTTCCCCTGTATAAGTCCATAGTTTTAAGTACCATAAGATCTTCCGGAAGGTCTGCATCAGGTGAAGCTCTATAGATTTCAGCACAGTTATCGCAGACTTTTCTTATAAGTCTCTGGGCTATGACACCTATAAGGGTTGATGCAAGGAGATAGGGAGGAACCCCCATGTCTACAAGTCTTGATACGGCTCCGGGAGCATTTCTTGTGTGAAGAGTACCTAAAACCAGGTGACCTGTGAGTGCTGCCTGAATACCAAGTTCTGCTGTTTCCTGATCTCTTATTTCACCTATCATTATTATATCAGGATCCTGCCTTAAGACTGACCTGAGTGCTGTGGCAAAGGTAAGATCGACCTTTGAATTGATCGGTATCTGATTTATCCCGTCTATTGTAAATTCTACCGGATCTTCAAGACTTATAATATTTGTTTCAGATGATTTCAGGTAATTTAAAGCTGCATAAAGAGTCGTAGTTTTTCCGCTTCCCGTGGGTCCTGTAACTAAAATCATTCCATCAGGCTGTCTTAGCATACGTAAGAATTTCTTTTCTTCTGCAGATCTGAGACCTAATTCAGATATTCCGTATAAAGCAACGGATTTGTCGAGGATTCTGAGAACTACCTTTTCACCGAGTGCCACAGGAGTAGTAGATACTCGAAAATCAATCTTTTTCTCTCTTATTTTCATTTCTATTCTGCCGTCCTGAGGTCTTCTTCTTTCTGTAATATCAAGATTTGATATGATTTTTATTCTGGATACTACAGGGGCAATAGCTTCTTTCGGTATTACCTGCATATCATGAAGTACTCCATCGATTCTGAACCTTACCAGCATACCTTCCGATCTTGGTTCGAAATGAATATCACTGCTTTTCATTGCTATAGCCTGTGTCATTACAGTATCTATAAGTTTTGCCACAGGAGTATTTCCGACCATTATATCTTCTTCTTTATCCAGTTTACCGTCTTTTTTAGCCCTTTCTATTTCTGCCATGACTTCTTCCATAGGAAGAGAACTGCCGTAATATATGGCGATAGCCTTTTGAATATCGGCTTCAGGGGCATAGACCATTTTTATCGGCCTCTTGAGTCTTGTTCTTAAATCTTCTTCTATTTCTACATCCATAGGATCTGACATGGCTACAACCAGTTTTTCTTCATCAAATCTCATGGGAATAACAGAGAAATGCCTTGCAAAATCTGCATCTACAAGGTTAACTGCATCTTTATCAAGAAGATACTGTGAAAGATCTACATAATCTGCTCCATAGAAAAATTCAAGAACCTGATCCTTCAGTGTACCTGTTACAGCTTCTGTTGTTATTAAAGCCTGAGGCAGTGTGATACCTGTAAGTCCTACTTTTTTGAGAGCTTCTTTCAGATGATTTGGGCTTATAATACCTGCTTTTGCAAGGAGATCTCCCTTCCTCTGTTCCATATCTATAAGTTTTCCCGAAGGCATTCTCGGAGGCGGCTCGTCTCCCTTTTCCAGATATGTATAATACTTTATCATGTCTATCAGTCTTTCAGGCATGGTATTATATTTAATTAAATATGCACTGGCACCGATATTCATTGCATTCCGATGGTCATCGGCATTATCGAAATTTGACATGATTATTGCAGGGATTTCAGCTGTTTTCGGATCTGTTTTCAGTCTTTTACATACATCAAATCCGTCTAAATCAGGAAGCACTGAATCAATCAGAATAATATCAGGAAGTTTTTCTTTTGCTTTTGCCATTCCAAGACGGCTGTTATTTGAAGTCAGCACCCTGTAGCCTGCTCTTTCGAGTTCTGTCTGCCATACCTTCAGCATAACATAATTATCTTCTATTATAAGGACTGTTTCTGCCATTAAATGTTCCTCCACTCTTACTTGTATAATTAATTAGTGACGCGTGACGCGTGACGCGTGAAGGGTGATTATTCTGCTGATTGTAATTCTATGTTTTCTTGTATGAATCCTTTACAGAGAAGAAATTTCTTTATGAGAAATCCGATTATTTATTGTAAAAAATAATTTTGTAATTAAAGCCTGCATATTATAGAAGGATAGTTACATAAATATATAGAATTCTTTTTTGGGAGTAAAAAAATAATGTCTGAAAATCAATAAGTAGTGAATGGTGAGTTGTAATAATCATGTTAACTCACAACAGCAATTTACAAATAATCCTCCCGTCACGCGTCACGCGTCACGCGTTACGCGTGACGAACATGGGGTGTATTTATGTGTAACAGGACTCTTTTCATAGCAGATGACAGCAGGAGTGTCCTTAAAGCCTATAAACATATATTCGATAAAAAAGAAACAGAAGGTTATTTTAAATTAAAAATTTTTAATGACGGACTTTATCTTTTAAATTATTTCAGAAGTGAATATGAAAAGAAAAATAAAGTTCCTCTCTGTATTCTGGATATGAAAATGCCCATGATGGATGGCCTGACCACTTCTTCTGAGATCAGAAAAATTGATTCTGATGTTATTATAATTATAGTGACAGGTCAGGAAGATATAACTATTGATGATATAAGGGAACATTTGAAACAGGATATATATTATATAAAAAAACCATTCAATGATAAGGAACTCTACTGTCTTGTAGATTCTCTTATAAAGGGATGGAATAAAAATCAGGAGATTAAGAAATACAAAGAACAGCTTGAGGAAGTGGTAGCTGATAGAACTGCAGAACTTATAATGGTAAATGAACAGCTTCGCTCGAAAATAGCGGAGCAAAAGCTTATAGAGCAGGCTTTGAGCCGTATGGCTAAAGCTATAGAACATTCAGGAGACATAATAATTATAACAGACATTAAAGGAAATATTCAATATGTGAACCCTGCTTTTACGGCTATAACAGGCTATAAAAGAGATGAAGTTATAGACAAAAAAACTTCCATTTTTAAAAGTGGAAAACATGACGACACATTTTATAAACATATGTGGCATACCATTACAGAAGGTAAGGTATGGACCGGTCATTTTATTAACAGAAAAAAAGACGGTAATATCTATGAAGTAGAAGCCTCTATTTCTCCTATAAAAGATAAAGAGGGACATATTACCAATTATGTAGCTGTGAAAAGGGATGTAACAGATAAGATTAAACTTGAAAAACAGCTTTCACAGGTTCAGAAGATGGAAGCCCTTGGTACTCTGGCAGGAGGTATAGCCCATGATTTTAATAATATACTTTCAGGAATAATAGGTTATACGGAATTATCACTGAGTGACATGCCTGAAAAGAATGAAGTCCATGTGTTTCTTAAACAGGTTCTTAAAGCCGGCCTTCGTGCCAGAGAACTTGTAAAACAGATATTAACCTTTACCCGTCAGACAGAACAGGAGAGAAAACCTCTGGAAGTAAGCCTGATTGTGGAAGAAGTTATTAAACTATTGAGACCTTCCCTTCCTTCTACTATTGAAATCAGAAAAAATATTCAATGCAGATCCGGTAAAATTCTTGCTGACCCGACACAGATCCATCAGGTGCTTATGAATCTCTGTACCAATGCTTTCCATGCAATGAAAGAACATGGAGGAATTTTAGAAATTATTTTAACTGATATAGATATTAATATGGATAACACAGGTTTATATAAAGATATAAAAAAAGGGCGCTATATAAAACTTTCTGTCTGTGATACAGGCAATGGTATGACCAGAGAGATTATGGAAAGAATCTTTGACCCGTATTTTACCACAAAGGGACAGGCAGAAGGTACAGGTCTCGGCCTTTCTGTAGTTCATGGTATTGTAAAAAGTTATGATGGTGAAATTAAAGTTTTTAGTGAGCCACGTAAAGGCAGTACATTTCATATATATCTTCCACAGATTGAAGTGGAAACAGTAGAAGAAGGTGTTCTGGAACCTGTTTCCGGAGGAAAGGAAAAGATTTTAATTGTAGATGATGAAGAAGATCTTGTTAAAATGCTGCAAAATATTCTGAAACGTCAGGGTTATGATGTGATTGTAGCAACTGACAGTGTGGAAGCATTGAGGATTTTTCGGGACCATCCCGGTATAGACCTTGTTATAACAGATCAGACTATGCCGAAAATAACCGGTACTCAACTGGCACAGGAAATCCATGCAATGAGTCCTTCCATACCGGTAATACTCTGTACAGGATTTGCTGAAGAATTAAACATTGATAAGGTAAGTTACCCGGGGATTAGAAAATTTTTCGTCAAACCTTTTACTATAAGAAAGATAGCAGAAGGTATAAGGGAAGTACTTAATGATATGAGAGATGAAAAAATATCATCTTTCCAGTAACAGAATATTTAATAGAATTATATTCCATTGCGGTTGGTTTCATCTATATTCTTCGCGTTACGCGTCACGATAAATTATAGAGGACAGACATGAAAAATAAAACTATTTTTATAGCAGATGATGAAAAATATCTTTTTGGTTTATATACAGATATATTTGACAGTAAAAAGGGATTATCTTTAAAACAGGGGGATGGACATGAATATGGTTTCAATGTGAAGCTATTTGAAGATGGTACCTATCTGTTAGAATATTTCAAAGAGGAATATGAAAAAGACAATAGAGTTCCTCTCTGTATTCTGGATATGAAAATGCCTCTTATGGACGGACTTTCTACTGCTATGGAACTCAGAAGGATTGATCAGGATGTTATTATTATTCTTGTTACAGGCTATACAGATACGTCTCTTGAAACTATAAGGGAAAGTTTAAAACAGGATATTTATTATATACAGAAGCCTTTTAATCCGGTAGAACTTTACTGTCTTGTAGATTCTCTTGTGAAAATGTGGAACAGGAATTCAGAGCTTAAAGAGAGTGAAAATAGCCTGAAAGAGAAGCAGAAAGAGCTTCTTTTGACTCAGAAAGATCTGCATGATGCAATAAATCATGCAAAAGAAATGGCAGATAAGGCGGAAATGGCAAGTATTAATAAAAGTGAATTTCTTGCCACTATGAGCCATGAGATAAGAACTCCCATGCATGGCATTATTGGCATGTCCAGTCTTTTACTCGATACGGAGTTAACTTTTGAACAGAGAGAATATATGGAAATAATTCATAAAAGTTCAGATGCTCTCCTTGCAGTTATCAATGATATTCTGGATTTTTCCAGGGTGGAAGCAGGAAAACTTGAACTGGAATCAGTCGATTTTGATCTGAGAAAAACCATTGAAGAAGTAATGGATCTTCTTGCAATAAAAGCACATCAGAAGGGCATTGAACTGAAGTGCCTCTTCAATGTTTCTCTCCCTTTTCTTTTGAGAGGTGATCCTTACAGATTAAGGCAGGTTTTACTCAATTTGATTGGCAACGGCATCAAGTTTACAGAGAAAGGTGAGGTAGTACTGGAGATATATCTGGAAAAAGAAAGAGATAAAGATATTATATTACATTTCTCTGTTTCCGACACAGGGCCAGGTATAACGGAAGATGCACTGGAAAAACTTTTTAAATCTTTTTCTCAGGTTGATGGGGCAGGAAAAAAATATGGAGGTACCGGCCTTGGCCTTGTTATTTCCAGAAGACTTGTAGAAATGATGGGAGGTTCCATAGGTGTTGAAAGCAAAGCCGGTTCTGGCTCAAACTTTTATTTTACCTCTGTTTTTGAAAAATGCCCCGTAAGCAGCATTTCTGAACATGATATACCTGAAATGCTGAAAATTCCTGTTTCTTCCGGTAAAGTGAACAGCCGTATTCTTATTGTGGAAGATAATGAAATTAACCGTCAGGTTGCTCTTCATATTACCGGTAAACTTGGTTACAGAGGAGATGTAGTCGGAAGCGGTGCAGATGCATTAAAAGCTCTTGAAGTCACTGACTATGATCTTGTCCTCATGGACATTCAAATGCCTGGAATGAACGGATTTGAAACTACAGGGATTATTCGCTCTGACTCTTCAAAGGTTCTGAACCATAATATCCCTGTAATTGCTATGACAGCCTATGCATTAAAGGAAGATTATGAAAAATGTATGGATGCAGGCATGGACGGTTATATTTCAAAACCTGTTCATCCTGATGAACTTTTTTCATTAATAGAAAAACATATTTCCACTGGTAGTAAAGATGAACATAATAATCAGAAATCTCCTCAAAAAGAAATTTTTGATGAAACTATTTTACTCAAACGTCTTGCAGGTGATAAAGAATTTCTCAAAGAATTGATAAGGAAATCCTGTGAATTTATACCTCTTCAGATAGAAACACTGAAAAAATACCACTCTGAAGATAATGTTAAAGAACTGGCCATACTCGCTCACAGTCTGAAAGGAACTTTTGCCAATATTGAGGCAAGGGTTTTAAATAAACTGTCTCTTCAACTTGAAAAAGCTTCGGAAGAACAAAATATATCAGGAATTACTGAAATTATCGAAGAACTGGGGAAGGAATTTGATAGATTTTCCGATATTGTTAAAGAAAGCCTTTTGTTAGATTGAAATGTTCAGGAATTACCATTTTTACTGATTATGTTTTTTATTACAGGTAGATTCACTTATGAAGGAGTGAATAGTGAGTAGTGAGTAGTGAATAGTAAGTAATGTCCTATTTTATTCACTTTTCACCTTTCACTTTTCACTCTGAATATTCTATAATAAATTTCTTTTTCCATCTTATGAAAAATCACCTGTCATTTTTAAACGCAATTGACACCTGTTGACATTACTTCAGAGATTTTGTAAAATTGACAGATAAAATTTCTATTGAAAGGAGCTATTACATGTCAGAATCCAGTGTACTACATAAATCTTTTTACTGTCCGAGCCTGAATAAAGAAATGAGGTACTGTATTTATCTTCCTCCCGGTTACTGGGATAATAATGCCAGTTATTCCTCATTATATCTTCTTCCGGGACTGATGGATTATGAGAAAACCTGGTGTGATAAAGGCAGGGTCCATGAACATATGGATAATCTCATATACAGCGGAAGAACAGGTGAAATGATAATAGTAATGCCTGATAAAGATGATGCAGCCCTTAATCCCCATATGAAAGAAGCTTTTGCTTCCTATCTGGGGAGAGATCTTATCGGCCATATTGAATATGATTACAGGGTTATTCGTTCAAGAGAACATAGAGGAATTGAAGGACTTTCTCTTGGAGCAGCCTGGGCAATACGTATGGCCCTCTGGTTCCCTGAAGTTTACTGTTCTGTTGGTGCCCTGAGCGGTGCCTTCGGTGAGGAAACCTATAATGAAATACTGGAAAAACAGGATTATCTGAGACATCTTGGTATGAGATTCAGAATAGGTGTTGGCACTGCAGAGCCTGAGGTTATTTCAGGAAACAGACATTTTGCCAATTTCCTTCAAAATCTCGGTTTCTACTGTGAATTTGCCATAGATGATGGACCGCATGACTGGCCTTTATGGGTGAATCAGATTTATAATTCTTTGCAGTTCCATTATTATTCTTTTAATTCGTGACGGGTGACGCGTAACGCGTGACGCGAGGTAATTAACGATTATCAGAGAAAAAAAGAAAAGGTTGAAAGTTTTTTACTTTCAATCTTTTAATTTTATAACATAAATATTATTTTAAATATTGCAATTGACATTATTGTTCTAAATGTTCTAAAATATACATGGTGATGTATATGAAAGTAAAAGATAGAAACTATGAAGAATTATTTACAGTCGAAGAAGTGTCAGGCATATTTAAACTTTCAAGAGGTTCTATCAGGAATTTAATTAAGAGCGGTAAGATTGCCGCTATAAAGATAGGAAAACAATATAGAATTCCTGAGTCTGTAATAAATGCCTTTTATGAACCTTTACAGAAATCTGTTCCTGCCACAGGATTTGCCATGTGGAAAGATAAAGATGTTCCGGGTGATGGAGCAGAATATGTGACAGGAATCAGGCAGAAGGACAGCAGCCTGGAAGAAACCCTTCAGGAATTAAATAAATGGCAGGAGTAAAGAACTATCTTGTAGATACTGACATATTTATCGACTATTTTAACGGTAAGAACCGGGCAAAAGCATTCTTTACAGATCCGCCCGGCAGACTCTATTACTCGAAAGTAACAAGAAAAGAACTGTTATCTATACCAGGAATATCAGGTAAAGAGAAGAAAGAGATTAATAAACTGCTTGGTTTTATTAAAATGATAGATGTAGATAATCAGATTGCTGCAAAGGCTTCAGAAATAATACAACATCATAAGACACAGGTTAATGATGCCCTTATAGCTTCTACTGCACTTGTAAAGAACATGATTGTTGTAACCAGAAATCAGAAACATTTCAGAAGTATCCACGGTATAGAACTATATAAATTTGATAAAGAAGATTCTGTATAAATAACTGATACATAAATTTCACGTACAATTAACAGCCTTATCTGGCAATGTCATTAAATTCCTCTTAACGTCATTATTAAATCAGCAGAATATGATGGAAAAACTATATGCAATCAGGATTTTAACTGTTTTCACGGAAATGACATGAAGTAACAGGAAAGTTTACATATGATAGAATATTCGGAAAAAGGCTTTATATAAGGCTTTATCCTGAAATAGATTACTGGAATTGTAAACTATATATATTTGTCTTTTAAAAGAGATTCAGCTATGGAAAATATATTGATTTACCTGTAATTATTTTTTTGATATAATAAAAATAAATATATAAGGGTGATAAGAATTACCTGTTAGTTAATATGTTGAAATATCCTGTAATAATACATAATGATGATGGTTTATGGTTGAGTTTTCCAGATCTGAATAATTCCGGCACTCAGGGAGATACTATGGAAGAACTCATTTGAAATTCTGAAGATTTACATTTAGACTATAGGAATTTTCATTTATTATGGCGTAAAATAAAGCTTTGGACAACTCATCCAGAGAGTTTATTTAATAATTTAATGGTATAGGAATTTTTATTTTTTATAGCGCAAATTAAGCTTTAGATAAAATTTTATCTAAAGACAGTTATCTGAATAATTTAAATATTTTAAAAACAGGAGGTTATTATGCACAGAAAAATATTAAAAATAGATCTGGAAACAAAAAAATACGACATATCAGAAGACAGTGATCTTTATACTCAATGGATGGGCGGAACAGGGGCAGGTATAAAACTTTTAAACAGGGAATGTCCGAAGGATATAGATCCACTGGATCCGCAAAATCCGATTATATTCAACACAGGCCCTTTAAACGGCTATTTTCCTGTAATAACAAAAACTGTTGCCATGTTCAAATCACCTCTTACGGGAAACCTGGGAGAATCCCACGGAGGGGGAAGATTTTTTCAGGGTATGAACAGTGCAGGTTTTTCATCTGTCATAATAACAGGAAAGGCTAAAAAACCCTGTTATATATGTATCTACAATAATAAAGTGGATATTAAAGAAGCAGGTTCTATCTGGGGTCAGTCTGCTCCTGCCACTGAAAGGATTTTAAGAGAAGCAGAAGGAGGTAAGGGAAAATTATCTATAGCAAGGATTGGCCCGGCAGGGGAGAGGCTTTCTCGATTTGCATGTGTTACTATCGATGGTTCACGCCATTTTGGCCGCCTCGGCATAGGAGCAGTTTTCGGAAGTAAAAATCTTAAAGGCCTGGTCATAGGAGGAACAACGTCTTTACCTGTAGTGAATAAAAAAGAATATAATAAATTTTACAGTGAGATTTATACAGAGATTAAAGAATCTACCCTTATGAAAAAATATCATGACTATGGAACTTCAGTAAATGTAATACCTCTGAGTAAAATAGGAGGACTTCCTACCAGGAATTTCTCCCAGGGTTATTTTGAAGGATCTTCACAGATTTCAGGTGAAAAATTTGCTTCTGATTATCTCATACAGCATACTGCCTGCACCCACTGTCCTGTAGGTTGTATTCACATAGGAAAACTCAGGGAAAAATTCTCAGAGCCATGCCACTATAAAACAGTGAAAGTCTCATATGATCATGAACTTATCTATGCACTTGGAAGCAATTTGAGTATAAGTTATGCTCCTGACATATTAAAATTACTTGATTATATTGAAAAACAGGGATGGGATGCCATAAGTATGGGTGTAACCATGGCCTGGGCTACAGATGCATTTTTACATGGCATAATAACCTTAAAGCAAACAGATTTACCTTTAGCCTTCGGCGATACTTCCACCTATATGGAAATGATGAACAGAATTGCCACAGGTTACAGTGAATTTTACAGGGATCTTGAAGCCGGTGCAGATTACTGTGGAAGGAAATACGGCGGACTTGACCTGGCCATATGTTTTGGAAAAAATGAAGCTCCCGGCTATATGACAGGAGAAAACACCTATCTTGGATTTTCTGTAGGTATCCGCCATTCTCATTTAGACAATGCTTCCTACAGTCTGGATCAGAAACTGCTTACCACTCAGATGGAGGAAGCAAAACAGGTAGAAACACTGCTTCTAGAAGAGAGATGGCGCTTTATCCTTAACAGTCTTGTTATATGTCTTTTTGCAAGGGAAATATATAAAAAAGACAGGGTAGTTAAATTATTGAATCTTCAGGGTCATTCCTGGGATGAAAATAGTCTGGATGATTTAAGTAAAAGGATACATATGGAGAAAATGGCCTTTAAAATGGCAAATGGTTTTGACCCATTCTCTATAGATCTTCCCGGTAAACTTTACAGGGTAAAATCTGCAGGAAATTACCCTGCAGAGGAGAGTTTTAAGAGAAAAAACAAACTTTACTGGGAAATGGCCGGAGTTGCAGGGCAGAAATAAAATAATCGTGATGCGTAATGCGTGATGCGTGATGGGTATTGAAAACCTTACTCATTATTTATGACTATATAAATTTAGGAATGACAATTAAATAACTGTCTCAAATATATTAAATCGTGACGCGTCACGCGTTACGCGTTACGCGAGGAAAGAGACTATTAATAAATTTCTATTCCTTATCAGTTATTTATTGAACATGGGCGGAAAATTTTCTGCCCATATTTTATTAACGAAATGTTAACAAAATATTAATATTTTGTTAACATTTGTAACAAAATAGAAACATCTTTCTGGTATAATATTAATAGATAATAAATTAAAGTAAGGTGGTGTTGAAAATGACAGATGAGTTAACAAAAGATATTTATATAATACCTTATACAGGTATCAGGGAAGAATCTCTTCAGATGAGGCATGAGATTATAACAGGCAGTGAAACTGATCTGCCTTTTACCGGTATAACTGATATACCGGGAAAAAGAAAGGTTTTACCAGATTTTTCAGCTGTAAGAAAGATAAATCTTGTAATAAATATAACTAATTATATATTCACTATAATTTTATCCCTTATTACATTGAGACTTTCTTTCTTAATCTTCGGAGTGAAGGATAATATAATATACAAAATAACGGACCTTTTGTTATTTCCTGTTTTTCATTTATCCGGCACATTTCCATCTGTATCAACCCCTCATGTGGAAAGGGAATCTCTTGTGGCTATAGTTTTATATGCCATTATAGTTTCTTTCATATCAATCCTGGCAGGTCTTGTGAAAAAGATAATAAGGAAAAGAAGTGAAAAGTGAAAAGTGAAAAGTGAAAAGTGAGAAGTGAAGGGTGAAGAGTGAAGGGTGAAGAGTGAAGAGTGAAGAGTGAAGAGTGAAGGGTGATAATAATATTACTGGTCACTGGTCACTGGTCACTGGTCACTGGTCACTGATTTAGTATTTTCCTGAAGCTCTCAGGGTAATTTTTCTGTTGTTCCATGCTTCCGTATAATTCGGGTCAATATTTAAAGCTTCATTATAACATTCTAAAGCTTCTTCATATTCTCCCTGATTGTGCAGTGCTACTCCTTTATAATTCAATGCTCTCACATATTTAGGGTTAATATCCAGTACCTCATTGTAGCAGTCTATGGCACCATCATAGTCTCCTCTGTTATAAAGGCAGCAGCCCTTTTTTATAAGGATTTCCATATCCTTCGGGTTAATATCCAGTGCTTTATTGTAACAGTCTTCAGCTTCATCATATTCTCCGAGTTTTGATAGAGATAATCCTTTGTTAACCAGGGCATCTATATATTTAGGGTTAATGTCGAGTGCTTTATTATAACAGTCGATAGCTCCTTTATAGATCCACATATTATGAAGTGCTATGCCTTTGTAGTTCCATGCCTCGAATATATTCGGATTTATGTCTAAAATCCTGTTGTAAGAGTCTATAGCTTCTTCATATCTTCCGTTATTTGCCAGGAAATTGCCTTTTTCAAATAAGTCTTCTATCGTTTCTCCTTTACATAGAGAGATATTAAAGATTAAAATCAAGATTGTTAAGACATATTTTATCTGTTGTTTCACTTGACTGCCTCCCTATTCGTAAATTCTAACTTCAAAGGAAAAGTTTTTATCTACAAGACTCTGAAATATTGAAGCAAATGTATCTACATGTTCTGCAAATATATTCATAGAAAGGCTGCTATGTTTCTTTTCGTAATTTTTCATGTCTTTTACCTGAAAATCCTGGTAACTTTTGAAAGAACCTCCTGCTTTATCTATATCTTTCATAAGTGTTGAATAATTTAATAGATCCTGCAGGGTATGTAATTTTTCCTCAAAGATAATATCAACTTTTATGGATAATTCCCTTTCAAGCCTTTGTTTTAAATATTCTACAGACTCTTTACGATCTCTTCTGGTATAAAGAACATACATATAAATTTCTTCTTTTCTATAGTAAGGTTGTTTCTAAATCAGGCATCTGAAATCTTTAAACTGTAAGTTTTTGCAGCAGGTCTCTTAATCTAAAAGAATAAATTCTATTCAAATTGAGACTTATCTGTGGATAACTTCTGAGTATACCAAGGAAATCTTCCCTGTATATAGATAATAATTCAGCACTTTGAGAAATTACCTTTGCATTTGTTGCTCTTGGTCCTTCATCTACAACACCCATATCACCGGAAATATCCCCTTCTTTAATATGGAGCAATATTACAGGTTTTTCCGGAGAAGAAGCCATCATTTTATAAAGGGCAATTTCTCCTGAAGCAACAATATAGACCTTATCTGCATCTGCTCCTTCTCTATATAGAATTTCATCTCCTCTGTGAGTGTTCACATGGATTAAATGAACTATTTCTTCCATCTCTGAAGGTTGAATACCTGAAAAAATAGGAATACTTGCAAGAAGTTCAGTATCCAGTTTATGAGTCTCTCTGGCAGGGATAAAGTCAATTATTTCTTCTTTCTCTCCGGGAAGAATAAATTTTTCCTCTTCTGGGACATAAGTAACTGATTCTATAAAAGCCTGCACCTGCTGCACCGGTTCTGAATATATTTTTTTTTCCTCTATTGCCGTAAATACCCTTTCTTTTACAGTATCACAGGAAGGTTCTTTTGTCTTTTTATTTTTTTCTTCCTCTGTAACTGCCCTTTCTTTTATAGCATCACCGGAAGGTTCCTGTGTTTTTTTATTTTTTTCTTTTTCATAATAGGATTTTATGTCTTCTATAATCTCTTTTGCCTCTTTTCCAATAAGCTGTCTTATAAAAGCAGCCTTTTCTCCACCTGATTTTATAAGCTTATTGGCAGAGTTTAAAAGAGATTGCTGTCTCTTCTCTAAATATGCTTCAAAATATTTCAGGCCTGTATCAAATTCTTTTACAGATTTTAAAAATAAATTTTTCAGATGAATTTCTCTTTCCTGTGATAATCCTTTAGTTTTGAAACCGAAATTATCAAAACCTTTACCAAATTTATCAAGCTTTTCTTTTTCCGATTGTAAAATAAAACGAAAAGCTTCTTCTGAAATAAGATCCATGAGAAATTCCTGATATTTATTATTTATATATTTGTAATCCATGGCAGCCCGTGAAACAGGAATTTTATATCTCTCTTCATCTGTTTCTTCTGGAGTTTCCTCTGAAATTTCTTCATGTTCTTCTTTTTCCGAAGAGGATATGTTTTTTGAGAATTTTTCCAGAAATTTCCTGGGATCTCTGTGGGATTTATATTCTTTATATACACCCATATACTTGCTGCCTTTCAAGAAAGGTTTAATGTTTAAGGTTTAAGTTACGCTCAACTCTCAACCCTCAACCATATTAAAATTCCTTATAAAAATAAAAAAACCTTTCGGTTTTTTTATAAAAACAAATAACTTTATGTTTTTACCTGAACATATTTACTATATTATATTATTAAACTGAATTAGCCTTTAAAACAGAGACGATATGCGCCAAATGGAAGTATCTGGACATGAATGTTTGATTTCACTTCCAGATTATCTATCCTGTTTGTATATTCCATATTTTCCAGGTCGACAGGACTGGTTCTTCTCATTTCCATCAGTAATAACTGTGCTTCTACACTCAGTGTAACACGATCTTTAAGCCAGACTGATTTTTCCTGTCCATGAAGTCCCTGTGCCTGACCCTTACGTGAGATTTCTGTCATTTTTTTGCCATGAACTGTATCTACTCTTGTGCCAAGAGTAATACCAGGTTTTTTCCTTCTCGCCGATACAGCATTAATGGCAGCTAATCCATCGTCAGCTCCTCTTCTTTGGGCCATATCTCTCCCCCCTTATGTGACTCGAATTTTCTTAAATATCTCTGGGTTAATTATAACATATTTAATAGAAAATTTGTTAACATAGTGTTAAATTTTTGTAACATTTATGTTTTCGGAAAATTTATTATAAAATTGATGAATTATAAATGTGTCTATAGTATAATATATTCGTGATGCGTAAAGCGTAAAGCGTAATGCGTAATGGTTTATATTCCTGCGCATCACGCTTTACGCATAATGGCGTTAAGTTAAGAAACATATAGCAAATTGGCTGCCTGGTGCTCTGGAGAAAAAATATCACGGCGGCACAAGTGTATTTAATTGATATACAGTGTAAAGTAGCATGATGTAAGCTCTAACAGATATAAATGTTATAGTTTAGATTTTTTCGGAGGAGCGCCAGGCAGCCAATTTAGATGGTTATAACGTTAACTTAATGACATTGCGCTTTACTCATTACTATATAGATTGTTATGGAATTAACTATTAAAGGATGTACACATATGTTATTCGGAAAAAAATCCTGTTTGAGACGCCCTGAAAAGGAAGACTATGGTAGAATATGGGTCTGGTGGAATGATCCTGAAATACACAGTCTTTTGAATCTTCATTCTTTTCCTCCTGCCTTTGATGAGGTAGAAATCTGGTATAACAACAGTATTTCTGATAGAACCAGAGAATTTTTCATTATACATGCTTTCGATAAAAAGACAATAGGTACAATAGATCTCTATGATATAAGATGGAGGGAAGGTTCTTCTTCTATTATTATAATGATAGGTGAACATGAATACCGGCACAAAGGCTATGGAACAGATGCTATGCTGACTTTAATTGATTTTGCTTTCAGTGAACTTTCCCTGAGAAGAATTGAAGTGAATGTGGCAGAATATAATAAAAGAGCTATAAAATGCTATGAAAAATGCGGCTTTAAAATGGAAGGATGCCTCAGGAAAAGGCTATTATGGGATGGAAAATATTATGATCAGCATATTATGGCATTACTCAGGGAGGAATATGTAAATGTTCTGGCGTAAAAGAGAAAAAGCAGAACTTGTATTCTACTCCCAGAAAGGACCGGCAGGAAGTAATGCCCTGGCTCAGACTCCATGGCCAAAGTTTCGCGGAAATCTTCAGAATACCGGTTTGAGCGAATATTCCAGGCCTCAGAGAGGAAGAAGGCTGAAATGGAAGTTTAAAGTTAAAGATAATATTTCCTCCAGTCTGGTAATAGGTCCTGACAGTACACTTTATTTCGGATCATGGGATAAAAATCTCTATGCCCTTGATAATAAAAAAGGCAAAATAAAATGGAAATTTACTACAGAAGGCTTTATAACATCGACTCCATCAATAACAAAATCCGGTACTATATATTTCGGCTCAAAAGATAAACACCTTTATGCCTTATATCCTGATGGAACATTGAAGTGGAAATATTTTATAGGTAAAAGTATTACTTCCTCAAACTCTATAGGTGATGATGGCACAATTTACATAGGATCGTGGAATGAACATCTTTATGCTGTCGGTGCAGACGGAACTATTCATATAGGTTCTCTTGATTTTTCTCTCTATGCCATTAATCCTGATGGAACTCTTAAATGGAAATTTGGTACAGGAAATCTTATAGAATCCTCTCCTGCCATAGGAACAGACGGAACAATCTATGTGGGAAGCGGTAATCCTTATCTTTATGCTATTTCAAGAGACGGACAGTTAAAGTGGAAATTCAGAACAGATAATTTTATTTCATCTTCTCCTGCTATAGGAGCAGACGGATGTATTTATGTAGGCAGCGGGGATTCTGCCCTTTATGCCATTAATCCTGACGGAACCTTTCGATGGGGTGTGAGAACAGGCAACGAAATAGTCTCTTCCCCTGCCATTGGAAAAGATGGAAATATATATTTTGGTTCATGTGATAATTATTTCTATTCCATAAACAGTGAAGGTATGCTCAGATGGAGTTTTAAAACAGGAGATTCTGTAATTTCTTCACCTGTAATTGACAGTGACGGCTTTATATATTTCGGTTCCTGGGATGGCCATCTTTATGCTTTAAGACCTGACGGACAGTTACAGTGGAAATTTAAAACAGGGGGCTCTGTTGATTCTTCACCGAGTGTAGATTCTGACGGAACTATTTATGTAGGCTCAAGTGATAAATGTGTTTATGCCATAGGGTAAAATAGTGAAAAGTGAAAAGTGAAAAGAAATAGTTTCATCCTTTCACGTTTCACCTTTCACGTTTCACCTCTTCACTTTACCGGTTTCATCAAAGGAAAGAGTATAACATCTCTTATAGAAGGAGAGTCAGTAAATAACATGGCAAGTCTGTCTATGCCTATTCCCATGCCTCCTGCAGGAGGCATACCATATTCAAGTGCTTCTATATAATCTTCGTCAAGCATCTGTGCTTCCAGATCTCCTGCATCACGCTGTTTCATCTGTTCTAAAAATCTCTCTTTCTGATCTGCAGGGTCATTCAGTTCCGAGAAAGCATTGGCTACTTCAAAGTTAATTATGAACAGTTCAAATCTATATGTGAGAGTGGGATCTTCATCTTTTTTCTTTGCCAGAGGCGAAAGTTCTACAGGGTAATCCAGAATGAATGTAGGCTGTATCAGGTGAGGTTCAACAGTACATTCAAATATTTTATCTATCAGATTTGATACATTCAGTTCATTAACACCATCTATACCAAGTTCTTTTGCTTTACTTCTTGCAAAATTCAGATCCCTTAATTCACTGAGACCTGTTCCTGCATATTTCTTCAAAGCTTCATCCATTGTAATACGTGTGAATGGAGGTTTTAGATTTACTTTTTTGCCATCATATTCCAGTTCTGTACCTGTGGTATTTTCAGCCACAGTAGAAATAATATCTTCTGCAAGAGTCATCATGCCTTCATAGTCACTGTAGGCTTCATATACCTCAAGGGTAGTAAATTCAGGATTGTGCTTTGTAGAAATTCCTTCATTTCTGTATATACGGCCTATTTCATATACCTTTTCCAGGCCTCCCACTATTAATCTCTTCAGATGCAGTTCTGTTGCTATTCTCATGTAAAGATCCATATCCAGAGCATTATGATGGGTTATAAAAGGACGGGCATTTGCTCCTCCGGTAATTGTATTCATACATGGTGTTTCAACTTCAAAGAATCCCTTTCTGTCAAGCAGTTCTCTTATGGATCTTACTATTTTTGTCCTTGTAATAAAGGTCTTTCTTACATCAGGATTGATTATTAGATCAAGATAGCGCTTTCTGTAACGAATTTCAGTGTCTTTCAATCCATGCCATTTTTCAGGGAGTGGATTGAGGCATTTTGCCAGAGGGACAAAATCAGTTACATATAAAGAAAGTTCCCCTTTTTTTGTTTTAAAGATATTCCCTTCTACACCTATGAGATCTCCTATGTCTACAAGTTTGAATATATCAAATTTTCCTTCTCCCAGGTCATTTTTACGGACATAGAGCTGTATTATATCATCGAGATCTCTTAAATCTGAAAATATAACCTTCCCATGACCTCTGAGAGCCATAATTCTTCCAGCCAGTCTTACAGTTTCATTACTTTTTTCTTCTTCTGCAACAGTTCCATAAATTTTTCTCACTTCAGAGATTGAATGGCTTACATTATATCTTTCACCATAGGGCTTTACATTCATTTCTTTAAGACGGGCAAGTTTTTCTCGTCTAAATTGAACCTGATCTACAATCTGTTCTTCCATAACTATTTCTCCTTTTTTAGCCTTTCAGCATTTCAGTTTTTTCAGAAAGCTGATAGCTGATAGCTGATAGCCAAGAATCAATTCATTATTTCCAGTATTTCATATTCCATAGGCCCTGCAGGTGCATCTACTTTTATAATGGCACCTACGCAGGAATCCAGTAATTTCGCTCCTACCATAGATTCATTGGAAATCTTTCCATTTCTCGGGTCACATTCTGCAGGGCTTACTATCTTGAATGTTTCCGTATGTTCCTTTCCTTTTTCACGTATTTTCACCGTTGAACCGATACTTACTACACCCTCCGGTAGTTCACTCTCATCAATTATAATAGCATTTTGCAGCATTTTTTCCAGATTCATTATTTCGCCTTCTACAAAGGCCTGTTCAAGTTTTGCATCTTCATATTCGGAGTTTTCTCCTATTTCTCCGAATTCTTTTGCCTGTCTTATACGCTGCGCAACTTCAGGTCTCTGAACAGCTTTTAAATAATGAAGTCTTCTTTTAAGTTCTTCATACCCTTTTTTTGTAAGTTTTGTCTGTGTTTCTGCCATTTTTTTACCTCCTAATGATTTGTGAAAGGTGAAACGTGAAAGGTGAAAGGAAATATTTTTTTACTCCTTTTCACTTTTCACTTTTCACTTTTTAATTAAATATGCCACTAAATCCACAATTTTATAATTACCGCTGTAGTCTGAATTATAACTGCAATTTATTCTTATATACTTTACTGGCCTTGCAGGGAAACTGAGATACTGCCAGCTGTACCATTCTCCATAGCTTCTATCTATAAGAAGTTCCCAGTTCTTTTTATCTACAGAGGTTTCTATCTTAAATTGATAATAACTTCTGGCTAGATCCCAGAAGAGTATATCTATTTTATTTATAAGATAGCATTTGTCAAGTACTACTATCATCTGTTCATTTAAAAGAGCATAGGTAAAGCCGTAAAAAGAAGAATAGCTGGTAGATTCTCCGTCAAGCATTGCACTGATATTGCCCAGATCATCTCTGGCACCTTCTACATAAGCTCCCCTGTCTTTAAGGGCTATATTTACTCCGTCTTCAGGTGTTATAACTTCCACACCCTGGAGATTTTCAGGGCCTTTTGTAGGATTTGCCGAAGGAGAAGCAGCAACTCCATCCGGTATAGTTTGAAGTTTTACACTGGACATTAACATATTTACCTGCGGATTTAATGTTTCATACTCCATGGCAGGGATTACAGAATATATTCTGTAGACTCTTTTGCCTTTTATAAGATAGATTTCTTCTACATTAATTTCTCCGTCAGGTGAACTGAAATGACCATTTATGAACAGGCCTTTATCTGCAGCAAAACTTTCAAGAGAGGTTCCTGTTATATCTCCTGTTTCTGTAAGAGTAAAATTATAAGCTCCGGAAAATAATTTCGGTATGTCCTTAAAATTTGCCTCCTCTTTACTGGAAAAATCCAGATAATCTATTCTGAAATAATATCCCCTTCCATTTACCGGATAGGCCACTGATACAGTGTCATAATCCAGTTTTTTCCATCCCTGGGGTATTTGAAAGCTATAGTAACCTTTACTGTTTTCTACTTCTTCCGAAAAAGAAACAGAAGAGAATAGAATAAATATAAATAAAAGTGAAAGTCCTGTTTTACTGCTGTAATTCATCAATATAGGTTTTTATATCTTTAAGCTCCTTTTTTAAATGTTCCTTATAGCCAGTTGACGGCTGTTCTGTAGCTATTTTCAAATTATCATCATAATATTTCTGAAGGCCTGTTATTATGGAATTAACTCCTTCTGCAACCATTTTCTTTTCTATTCTGGATGTACTATCTCCTGTCAGATCCTTTCTTGTTCCGTAGGCAACAGCCGATTTTTCTCTTCCTTTACCAAGCATAACAGGTTCGGAAAGTTCATCTTCGAGTTTATAAACATAATTTGCCCCTGATTGTATAATGAAATTGAAGGCACATGCAAGGGCAAAGTTAAGAAGTCCCGTATCTTCTCCCGGTTCTATGGATGGAAAAGATATAAAATCTTCTGCTATATGGAGTGGTTTTGAGCCGCTTTCCCTTACCTGATCATAACTGTATCTGTAGTTCTGCATCTGAGAAATTGCAAAAAGAGGAAGACCATGGACTGTATTTAATATGGTTATCCTGTCTTTATCCCCTGTAGAGGATACATTATCTTCTTCCGCACCGAAAGGCCTTCCTTTGAACTCCTGTACAACCATTGATTTTTCTCTGTCTTCCACACCAAGAACAACTATCTGTTTAACATTACCTCCATGCTGGAGAAGAGCAGGATTATAGTTCCAGTAAGGTGCTGCTTTAAATATTATGTCATCTACCATTGAAGGAATACTTACCTTATCCTTATTGGCAGCAATAAAATCGTCTATTGATTGTCCTAAAACCAGTCTGAATCTTTCTTTTGCGTAATCTATAACCTTCCCTATTATTTCATCAATAGATAAATTTTCGAAGGTTACCAGCGGCCCGTACTGAGAAAGAAAGGTGGCTTTTTCTTTGGAAACATCTTTTATATATTCATCGTAAAGAGCCACTATACCGTTATCTTCTATAATACTCGAAACGAGTACACCTTTTCTTTCTTTTATTGAAAGCTGGTTTTTATATTTTGCTCTTATATCCTGACATACCATATCTAACTGGTTTTTTACTTTATCTATCCTGGTTCTTATCTGAGATATGGAACTCTGGAGATTTGAATAAATATTTATGGCTATGGCTCTTCTCCTTGAATCTATTATGCTGTTCAGGAGAGCCTGAACACCTCTTACAAGACTGTCTCTGCTGTCTCTTATTCTTCCTTTTTTTCCTATGATATTCCAGCTTTTTATAACAGTTTCCAGTTCATTCTGACCGTTTCTTACCTTTGATCTGAGCTGTTCAATCTGCATATCAAGAGACTGTTTTTCCTGTTTCATCATTTCCGTATAACGGTCAAAATCGCCTTTTAAGTGTTCAATAGATCTACATGCCACTTCCACTCCCAGGGCAGGATCATTTAAAATTCTTATAATTTCTTCATTAAGAGCATTGAGGCTCATTTCTGAAATTTTTGTTTCATTTTCTTTCATTATTCCTTCAATCTGAGACATGGCCTGTGTTTCATAATACTGTCCGTCATTTAAGATTTTCTGGCTTAATTCCTTATCACTTATTTCATCATATCTGTTCGGGCTTATAATAATATTAATCCTGGAACCGTCAGGTTTAAGTGTAATCCTGTCTATAAGCTGATCGGAATTTTCCTCGTCAAGCTGATTTTTATTTATGAACGTATCTGCAAGGTTATCACTCTGTTTTAACCAGTCTTTATCTTTCATAAGAAGATTTTCTATTATGTCCTGACCGAGTTTGAAGGCATTTATCTTTAAAATTCTTTCTGTAGGATATTCTACGGCAGATGTGCCAAGACCGCTGTATGCAGTATTTTTACCCTGTTCATAATTTGTAAGAACTGGTTTTATATTATCAAAAGGACTGGCAAGGCTTTTCCCTACCTGTGTTCCTATCATGAGAAAGGCTGCATCACTTATCATTTCAGTAACTTCTTCAATATCTGCCAGTTTTCTGCCGTTTGCATTTATAGAATCTACGAGATAGCATATATCAAAGGGTTTTTCCTTTGTATTGACAGGCGGCAGTGACGGATAATGGCAGGAAAAGGTTGTTTTCTTGTCCATAAAATAATCCAGTTCTTTCAATGATGCATAGGCATTGGCCTCCATACCTACAGGCCTTGTACCGCTTGTCCATGCTCCTGCCATGACCATTATACCGGTAGAGTTTATTTTTGATACTCCTGCATTAAGACATGCCTGTCTTGCAAGATATGCAATGTCGAGAAATGTTCCAGACCCTGTTCCTCCGCATACGGAACAGACTATATATACATCTATTACATCATTTCTTGTAAGTTCAAAACCCAGATCTTTCATACGTTTTTCATTTCCTATCTGGGTAACCTGATTTAAAGCCTGGGCTATGGCTGAAATTATAATCTGACAGTTCCAGAAAACACTCAGTCTCCCGGAAGTTCTTATCTGTCCTGCTCCGTCTTTTATATCATTGGGAGTAAAATTCTTCGGTATCCATTTTCCTATGAGAGGCTGTGCTCCTCCCGGATGGGCTTCCCGAATTATAGCGGAAGCATTCTTTACAGTCAAATGGAAAAATTCATTTGGTTCCATTTCTGAAGCAGTCATAGAGCCTATAACTTCATCGGTATCACAATCAAATACAAGATATTTTATTACAGGGAGTTCTCCCAGACCGTTTTTCTGCATCAATCTTTTAAGTTTTACTACAGCACGGTGACCTGTGCCTCCGAGACCTATAACCAATGTGGGTATGAATTTTTTAGACATATGTTATGTGGTTTAAAGTTTAAAGTTTATTGTTTAAAGTTTATAGTGTTTTGAGAAAACTCTAAACCTTCAACGTTAACCCTTCAACTTTTACACCAAAACCCCCTTTCGGAAACTCGTGATAGGTCACGCGTCACGCGTTACGCGTTACGCGTCACGATTTATAATTCTATGTAAGATTTATATTCCCTCCAAATATGATATAATATCTTTATGGATACAAAAGAAGAACTTCTTGAAAAACTCGGACTATTTTATCATAAACTTTCCCTGTTATTTGAAAAAAGTAAAAAAAATTTTTGTGGTTCCTGTCGTAGCTGCTGTACCTATGTGCTTACCCATGGAGTATGTGAAATAGAGTATCAATATATAGATCTCTATCTTGATAAACATAATAGATCAGGAGAGGGAAAAAAATTTCGAGATTATATAAATAAAAAGAGAAATATGGACGGACAGCTTATATACACAGGCTGCCCCCTTTATAATAGTGGATGTTCTATTTATCCGGTAAGACCTTATTCCTGCAGAACCTATGGTTTATACGGAAGGGTTCCTTCTCCTCCATTCTGTGCTTTCAGAGATTTTACAATCATTTATCCTCCGAAAGATTTTTATAATATAGTTCCTCTGGCAGCAGATTTTTTTGAAATTAAGAGTTTCTATGACATTCTTATGACATACGACATGATAGAAAAGGCAGAAAAATATTATAATTTTGCTCTTCATTTATATTACAGAGGCAATATTGATAAATCTGAAATATTTCTCAGAGTTGCCCTTCTGGTAAACCCTTCACACAGCCAGGCATGTTACCAGTTAGCTCTTATATATTACAGTAAAGGTAATACTTTTGAAGCTGTAAAACTCACAGAAAAAGCACTGTCATATGATCCATGTAACCTTACTATAAAGCTGAAACTCGGATTGTTCCTTACAAAACTCAATGAATATTCCAATGCAAAAAAAATATTTCTCCAGATTTTAGAAGAAGAACCTTTAAATAAAATGGCTCTTCTTGGACTGGGAAATATTTTTTTTATTTCAGGTAACACAGAAGATGCCAGAAAATATTGTCTCGAAGCACTTAAACTGGACCCTTACCTGGAAATGGCTCTTACTATTTTAAAATATCTATGAGAGTTAATCAAAATGATTAAGGACGCGAATAATAGTATTCCTCAATTATTCTGAATTCATTCCTTATTACTGCCAGCGATTAATATTGCACCAGATAAATGGAATATTTTACTGACATGATTGCCTCCCGTCACGCGTTACGCGTTACGCGTCACGAAACACCAGTCAATAGTTTATTTAGCGTTATCAGCACCTTAGCATCCAAGTAATGGTTTTAAATATTCTTCAGTCTTCTTTATGACATTATCAGCTTCTTTACTGTCCATGTCGAGTAATTTTTTTGCTTCTTCAAGATAGCTATATTCTTTTTCATCCCATTTACTTACCATAGCGGAAGCTGTAGCCATCCTCAGTGTATTTCTCTTAGCCTGAGGGGTTTTTATCCAGCGAACTATATTTTTTAATATTCTCGGAGTATTTACTTCTTTTTTTAATCTGCTTTTTGTACCGGAAGATATATCTATTTTATCTATATATTCTATTAAGCACGATTTTTCAGCTTCATCAAGGACTCCATCTGACCAGGACATACCTATCATAAGGCTTATCATATGTCTTGCTTCTTTTTCGTCCATATTGAATTCCATACCGCAGCCTTCACAGGAAAGATTGTTTATATTGACATTTGCTCCACAGACAATACAGTAAAGGTCGTCTGTTTTTATTTCCTGGTCCTTATTTGTTCCGTTAACTTTTTTCATTATTTCTTTTTCTCTTTTTATTTTCCAGGATTTTTCCTGTCCCTCTGTAATGTCAGATTTGAAATCTATTCCAAGTCCTATAAGATTCAGTACTTTTTTCGATATTTTTTTACTCATACAAACCCCACCTTAGATTTTATTTATCGTGAGATATTAAATTTTTACCTCAATTTCACGATTCACGACTTATTATATCATATAAGTCAAGAATAAGAGTTTGTCCCAGCCAGTCAAGTCTTACGAGTCATAAGTCACGATTTTAATAAAAAGGCTGCATAAATTTTAATATTACATAATTTATCTAAAAAGGAATCCACTTTATACTATCGAATATGCTAATTTAAATCAAGAGAAATAACTAATAAATTTAAGGGTTATGGGTGTTGGGTGTTGGGTGTTGGGTCAGGGAGATTAAAAACCCAAAACCTAATTTTAACTTGTTAAGGTGTATATAAATGGCTATTTTATGTCACATGTGCGGTAATGAAAATGAAATCAACAGTAATCTCTGTAAATATTGCGGAATTCCTGTAATAATAGATGAACAGGTTAAATGTTTGCCTCAGAAGACTGTACTCGATAAGAGGTATGAGATTGTTCATCTTATTAAATCAGGTGGTATGGGTGCAGTATATAAGGCCAGGGATCTAAGACTTGATGATGTCTGTGCTATAAAAGAAATGCTCAGTTTTTATTCAAATCCGGCTAAAAGGCAGGAAGCCATAATTAGATTTAATGATGAAGCAAAAATACTTACGAAACTTCGTCATACAAATCTTCCCAGAATAAGGGATTATTTTATAGAAAATGAAAAGTATTATCTGGTTATGGATTTTGTTGAAGGAACGGACCTTGAAACTACCTGGTATAATTCATATGGAAAGAAATTTGATGAAAAAGAAACTGTAGAATGGAGCATTCAAATCCTTAATGTTCTTGATTATCTCCATAATCAGACTCCTCCTTTAATATACAGAGATATTAAACCTTCGAATATAATTTTAAAAAGAGATGCAAATCAAATAGTTCTTATAGATTTTGGTATAGCCAGAACAATCTCATTGGAAAAACTTCATAAAAGTTCAAGTGGTACAGAAGGTTATTCTCCTCCGGAACAATACCGTGGCATAGCTGTACCTCAGAGTGATCTTTATTCTCTTGGAGCAACTATGCATCAATTACTTACAGGAGAATTACCACTTACACCATTTAAATTCAGCACAATCTGTGATAAGAATTCCACTGTTTCCGAAGATATGGAAAATATAATAATGAAGGCTCTGGAAGAGAGAATTGAAGATAGATTTCTTTCTGCAGCAGATATGAGGAAATCCATAGTAGATTTATACAGGTCATCAACTGATCTCCATGCTGCTACGATTGCTATTAAATATCAAATATCTTCTCAGGATATAATAGATATAGTGAGCAATGAATCTTCCATACCAATGTCCCGGAAAGCAATAACCATGGATCAGATTGACGGACTTATTTTACAGTTAGACACTCATAATGTAGAACTTCGAAGACTTGCAGTAAAGTCACTTGGAAATTATAGAGAAGAAAGAGTAGTAAAAGGATTGATTAAAGCACTGGAAGATAAAGATGGAGAGGTCAGAAGCAGAGCTGTTGTTGCTCTCGGCAATATTGGTAATACAGCTGCAATACCATATCTTATAAAGGTTTTAGAGAGAGATGTCGAGTATTTGAGAGCATGTGCAGCTACATCTATTGGTAAATTTATGGAATATTCTGCAGTTGAGCCTTTAATTAAAGCACTGGAGGACCCTGCTCCTTCTGTGAGGAAACAGGTTGCGATTGCTCTTGGTATGGTTGGCCATCATGATGCAATAAAACCTTTAGAAGAAGCGAGAAACAGGGAAGGCCTTCTCAGTATACATATGAAAGATGTTATGTCAGAGGCAATAGAGAGATTAACCAGAGGTCCTTCAGCCAGTCAATATATGGAGATGGCTGATATTTTTGTAAAGCATGGGAAGATTGATATGGCAGAAAATTGTTATAAAAAATCCCTTGAATTAAAACAGAATACATGTGAAATTCATGTTAACCTCGGAAATATCTATTGCTCCCAGGGTAAATATAAAGAGGCTCTTGAATCTTATATTTCTTCACTTAAACTGAAACCCTATAATCATGAAGTGTATAATGCTATTGGTAATATATATTCTGCTATGGGAGACTATGAGAAGGCAGTAAATGCTTATAAAGCAGTTATAGATCTGGAACCTGATTTTGCCATAGCTTACAATAATCTCGGATTTGCTTATTACAACCAGGGTGAATTTTATAATGCAATACTGGAGTATAGAAAATCTATAGCCATTGACAAAAATTTTCCTATGGCATATAACAATCTTGGAAATGCTTACAGTGCTCTGGGAAATTATGAACTTGCCATAGAGGAATACAGGAAAGCTTTAAAACTGCAGCCTCATATGAGTCTTGCCCATAATAACCTGGGGTTTGCCTATGCGAAATTGAATAAACATGATATTGCTATACTTTCTTATATGGAAGCAATAAAATTGACACCGGATTTTGTAATGGCTTATATTAATCTGGCTTTTTCTTATGGTACCCAGGGAAAATATGAATCTGCCATTAAATATTACAGAAAAGCCATTGACTGTGCCCCGAATAATTATGAAGCCTATACGGGTCTGGCCCAGATTTATGAACTCTGCGGACATTATGACGAAGCAATAGAGCAATATGAAGAAGCCTTACAGACCGGAAGAGAAGATGTGAAAATCTATGAAAATATTGCAAATATATATGTGGAAACAGGAAAACTTATTTATGCAATAGAGGAATACAGGAAAGCCATAGCAATAGATCCGGGGAAAACAGATTTGTATAATAAAATTGCCTGGATATATAATGAACTGAAACAGTATGATCTGGCAATCATAGAATATCAAAAAGCTATAGCTTTAAATCCTTATGACGCAAAACTTTATATCAATCTTGGATATACCTACAGCTCCCGGAAGGAATATTCCAATGCCATAGAAAAATATCGGGAAGCTCTCAAATTAGAACCTGCCAATGGTAATATCTATTATAATCTCGGCTGTGTATATATGAAGCTGAAAGATTTTAATAAAGCTGCTCTTGAATTTAACAAGGTTTTTCATGTATCAGACGATCCTGAATTAATAGAAACTGCAGAGAAAGCTCTTTTAAAGATAAAGAACCGTTTGAAAACCAGAAAGTTTGAATAGTGAAAAGTGAGAAGTGAATAGTGAAAAGTGATCAGTAATTTGTACATAATAATATAACTGATAACTGATAACTGATAACTGACAACTGACAACTGATAACTGGTCACTGGTCACTGATAACTGATAACTGATAACTGGTCACTGGTCACTGATAACTGGTCACTGATAACTGGTCACTGTTCTAAAATGTTACTTCCTTTACCACTTTCTTCTTGTTATGCCATATGCCAAGTTTAATGGTTTTTCCCGGTTTGAGAGGTGTAACCATAGCAAGGAGTTCTTCATAGGTTTTTATTATATCTCCGTTAACTTCAACTATTATATCTCCTGTTTCTATACCGGCTTTACATGCTGCACTGTCTTCATAAACATTAACGACAAGTATACCTGATGAAACAGGAAAATCCCATATGTCAGCCATTTCTTTATCTATGTTTTTCAATGAAATACCAAACCATGGTTTTTCCTGGCCATTGCCATATTTTGAATTAGATGATGAAGAATAGGGATTATTTATGACAGTAACACTTATATTTTTTTTATAACCGCCGCGAAATACTTTAAATTTTACAGATTTCTTATATTTGATTTTGCCTATAAATTCAGCCAGTTCCTTTGGTGAAGTAATTTGAATACCATCAATACTGATTATTATATCTCCACTTTTAATACCTGCAGTTCCTGCAGGACCTGCAGGGAAGACATAGTGGACAAAGGCACCGCTCATATCTGGATAGTAGTCGTAACTGATTGCCAGATCCCTTGTAAGTTCTCCTATCTGTATGCCGATCCATGGCTTTTTTAGTTTTTCTCCTCCCCATGATGGAATAGTTAATAGAAGCATAAATATAAGCAGGCTTTTAAATATATTTTTCATATATTGATCACTCTTTTCTAACATCATTTTATAGTTTAAGAGTTTTATGCTGAAACCTTCTACCTTAAACTTTCAACATTAAACTTTAAACTATTATTCCCCATATTGTCAAGTGCAAATTTACTGCCAGATTATTCTTTATCCAAATGTTAACAAAATTTTAACAAAGATTTCACAAAATATCTTTTCTTTTGTCTTAATAGAATGTTATAATTCAATAAGAGGAAGGCAGGTTTATTCAAGAATAAACATGCGAAAGGAATTATTTATAGATTATGATAAATGGCGATATAAGGAATTTAAGCATAAAAAATCCACAGAGTAGTTCCGGCCCTGCTTCCCTCAAAAAGTCTTCGGAAAAACAGGAAGAGCCGAAAGACATTGTTGCAATTCAGGGAAAAAGTATTTTAGATGATAATGTTATTATGCCCCCCAACCTTAACAAGATTTCTATAAATAAAACCCTCGTAAATTTCGCAGAAAGTCTTGAAGAGAAACCTGCTGAAGGTCAGGAAAAAGAATGGACCATCATGTTTTATATGGACGGTGCTAATGATTTAGAACCTCATATGGCAAAAGCTATGCTTGACCTGGAAAATGTCGGTTCCAATGATAAGATAAATCTTGTATCTCAGATTGCCCGTCTTTCTCAGGATGAAGTCAAAAAAGTTCTGGGAGAAAAATATAAAGATGATCCGAAGGCTCTGGAAGAAGTAAAAAATCATAAAACCAATATTGACGGCGACTGGAACGGTGTCAAAAGATATTATATTATCAATAATCAGGACACACCATCAAGGCATCCTTATTATACATCACGTATGGAAAGAGACCTTTATCTTACTGATATAAGCAATCCGCAGACTCTGGCAGATTTTGTTTCCTGGGGTATAAAAAAATATCCTGCAAAACATTATATGCTTGTTGTCATGGATCATGGTGCAGGATGGCCGGGAGCACTTAATAATGATTTCAGCGGCTATAATGGACAGATGATGAGCACTCCCAGTATAGCTGAAGCTTTAAAAACTGCAGAAAAAACGACGAATAAGAAACTGGATATAGTCCATTTTGCCACATGTCTTATGGGCTCATCAGAAGTGGCCTATCAACTCAAGGATTCTGCAGATTACATGATAGCTTCAGAAGAGATGGGTACTACAAAAGCCCTTAATTATGGTCCTGTTATTCAAAAAATTAATGACTCTCTCAGAAATGGCGGAACTTCAACAAAGGATCTTTCAAGAATGATAGTAAATCATTTCAAAGAGCATCAGGATGCTTTTATGACTCATGCTGCCATAGAGCTTTCCATGATGGAAGAGGTTAAGAATAAGATTGATGAACTGGCAGTAGCTTTACACAATACTGCTACATCTTTGAATCTTCTGAAAGAGATTATAGGAGGAGTTCAGAATTACGGCAACCTTTCCTTTGAAGACACCTATAGAGATTACAGAGATTTAAAAGATTTTGCCAATGCTATTATGTTAGATGACAGAATAAAAGATGAAAAACTGAAGGTTGCTGCATTTAATGTACGCCTGGCTGTAGAACAGGCAGTTGTAGGAATTACACCTACTGCCACATATACAAGAGAAGAAACTTCAGGTGTCACTATGGAACATCATGGGAGGCGTAAAATAACCCATGTAAATGTGATTGAAGAACAGATTGGCGGCGGAGGTATGTCCATATATTTACCCATTGATAAAAAAGAAGACTATGATAAACTGAAACAGGATTATAGCCAGCTTGCTATTGCAAAAAATACTCAATGGGATGAGTTTATTGATAAACAGGCAAATACTCCTTCTATGGGCGACAATGCCTGGACAAATTTAATCCAGACCCTTGATAAAGGAATAAAATCTCCTTCCGGAGATGACGGAAAAACATAAACTTTCAAGGGGAGGCTATCATAAAGGGGAGGCTATCATAGTCTCCCCTTCTACATGTTAAACCACATTTTTCCCACAGCGAAAACCTATATCTACAAACCAGTTTCCCGGTTCTTCAGATCCTCTTATGAAACATCCTGTCTGTTCCTTTAAAGCATTCCAGGCTCCACCGCGAATTGCTTTTAATTGAGAAGAGTATTTCGGATTAAGCTTTATATTTCCACCATATGGTAAATAATCACTCACTGTCCATTCCCATACATTTCCGCACATATCAAATACACCGTAATAGCTTTTCCCTTCAGGAAAACTTCTTACAGGAGTTGTTCCTTTTATGCCTGTCTCTTTACAGTTAAGTCTGTCACTGTCCCATTTATTACCCCAGGGCCACTGTCTTCCGTCAATCCATCTGGCTGCTTTTTCCCATTCCTGTTCAGTTAGAAGTCTTTTTCCTGACCATCTGGCATATTCCTGTGCATCGTACCAGGAAACATTTACTACAGGATGATGTTCTTTTCCGTCAGTAAAGGATTTTTCCCAGTCTCCACCTGATTTGTAGCCAGTAGAAAGAATGAAATTTTTATACTCCACATTTGTAACAGGATAGACATCTATATAAAAAGAATTTATATAGATCTTCTGTTTTGGTTTTACATCATCGGGATATTTTGATATTTTTTCTCTGTTAAATGTGGAAGTTACTTTCTGCAAGAGACTTTCCTCTTCTCCGAACCAGAAATCCCCTGCCGGTATGAGTATAAATTCCTGCACAAAGGATTTTCCCGGTAATTTCAGATTTTTATGCCAGAATTCATCTGATTTCTCTCTTGATTTATTAATATCTTCTCCATCTTTTCTCTGAGAAAGTCTGTCAACGTAATTTGATACCTTTTCCGGAACATGTCCCCTGGTTATATTAGTTATATTCGAACTATGACTTTCTTTTACCGGTTTTATATGGAGTGAGCCTTTTGTCTGAAAGTCTTTTAATGCTTCTCTCATATCTGATGCATTACTGTATCTTTTATCAGGATTATCCTGGAGAGTTTTTATCAAAAACTGCTCCATCCTGCCTGAAATAGAAGGATTTATATTACAGACCGGCTCAAATTTACATGGAGTCGAAATAGTTCCTGTAAGAAGATGATGCATGGTAGCACCCAGGGAATAGAGATCACTTCTTATTTCCGGCTTACCTTTGAATTGTTCTGGAGCAGAATAGTGGGGAGTACCTATTTTAGTTTGAGTTGCCTGATTATCAGGGTGCAGTACCCTTACTATACCGAAATCTATTAACATAACCTGACAGTCTTCTTTTTTGACCATGATATTTGCAGGTTTGAGATCACGATAAATTATAGATGGAGACTGGTTGTGAAGATATTCCAGTACATCCAGTATTTCTATAGCCCACTCTGCCACTTTTTCTTCCTGTAATCCCGGATTTCCCTGGTTGTTTAACATAGTCTCAAGATCATAGCCGTCTACATAATCCATTATGAGATAATATCTGCCATGCTGAACAAAATAATCTTTTACGACAGGAAGGTTTTTATGGCGGAGTCTTGCAAGAATTTTTGCTTCCTGCTTGAATCTTTCAACTGCATACTGCTGTTCTTCCATGGAAGAAAACTGGGCAAACATTTCTTTTACTGCACAGGTTTCTTCAAGACGTTTATCATGGGCAATATAAACTGCACCCATGCCCCCTGATTTTATCAACCCTGTAATTTCATATCTTTTATCTAACAGTACAGATGTAACAAGATTGCCTGTTTCTGTAACATGAACAATCTGTTCTCCGCAGGAAGAACAGTATTTTACATCAGATGTATTCTGTTTGCCGCAATTTGGGCAGAAAACTGTCATTTTTTTATCGTGACGCGTGACGCGTTACGCGTCACGCGTTCATTACTCACTCCTTACTTCACCCTTCACAGGGCGAACACAGGGGTTCGCCCCTACTTTTCACTTTTCACTTTTCACATAATTATACCAGTTAAATAGAAAATAGGGAAGATCTATAAAAAATTGGCATAAAAATTGCCTTTTATTTTTATAGAATAAATTTTTCAAGGAGGTCGTTATAATGAAAAAACTATTTAAAACAATTGCTTTTATGGTACTGTTGATTTCTATAATCACAGGAACAATGCAGATTACTTTTGCTGCCAGTCTTCCTCCACAGTGGACTGTCCTTACGACTGAGCAGAAGAAATTTTTACTTGAAGCCTTCAATATAGATGAAAATGAACAGAAAACTCTCTGGGATCCAATGCCTGAGAATATAAAACAGTTTATTATTGATTCTATATGGAAATCTATGGCTCCGGAAAAACAGCAGCAGGTTTTAATTTATGCCCATATAGATAAACCTTTCAGTAAAGATTCCGATACTGCTTCCAATATACCTGCACCTAAATGGAATGCTCTTTCTGCCCGCCAGCAGGGTATACTTATACAGGCTTTTAATTTTGACGATACACAGATTGCCGTATGGAGCAATCTCCCTGTGGAGATAAAACAGATATATGTTGATGCAGCATGGCCCTATATTGCAACTGAAAAGAAACATCAGGTTATGTCAGCTACAGGAAATAATAAAGAGCCTTCTGCCACTCCCACGCCAGGGGCCTATTATCCTTCTGCCACTCCTACGCCGGGGGCCTATTCTTATCCTTCTCCCACGCCCGGCACCTATTCAACTTCCTCCGGTGGTATTGCTCCTAAATGGGCCAGTTTAAATGCAGGCCAGCAGCAGGCACTCATGATGGTAATGAATTTTGACTCCACCCAGACAATGATATGGACCTATCTTACACCTGAAATGAAACAGATGTTTGTAGATTATATATGGCAGTATTTCACTGAAGATATAAAAACAGAGATTATGGCAGGGAATACACAGAAGATTCAGGTAATAATGGCAGAACAGGCAAAAAACTCTATGGTACCTCCTCAGTGGAACACTCTTGATCCGGAAAATCAGCAGAAGCTTGTAGTGCTTATGAAATTAGATCCAACTCTCTGGAATTTCCTCCCTGTAGAAATGAAGCAGGGTTTTATCAATACTATATGGAAATTTATTCCGCCTCAGAAACAGAAAGAAATAATGGATGAAGTGGACTAAAATCAGTTATCAGTGATCAGTTATCAGTGATCAGTTATCCGGACTAAATTCACTGGTCACTGGTCACTGATCACTGTTTTAAATCCACATAATAAAATTCATAGAATAGGGATTGCAGAGATCTTTATGATATGGGAGCATACGAAGTACAAAACCATGACGGCCGCTGCTCATACATGGTATATTGCCTGTAAAAAGGTATGTTCCTTCTGAAACTTCTTTCACATTATTCATAGGAATTGCTATACCTGAGGCAATCTGTGCTTTTATATCCAGAGGGCCATAATATATATCTAACTGTATGTCTTTCGGTTTCAGTGCTCCCATATAGATTTTTGCTTCAACAGTAAGTTCTTCCCCTACTTTTATGTCAGAAGACGTACTGGATTTTACATATTCCACTTTTATCTCATGCCAGTGTTCTCTTATAAGTGATTTCCAGGATGAAAGAATTCTGGCTCTTTTATAATTATCGTCTCTCAGACGGGAAGCAAGCTCTGCCGATGGGAAATAAAATCTTGTAGCATATTCTGAAACCATACGGTTTGTATTGAATCTTGGCACAAGTTTTCTCATGGAATTTTTCATCATATTTATCCATTTGTTAGGGAGACCGCTTCTGCCTCTCTCATAAAACATAGGAATAACTTCTCCTTCGAGAAGATCATAAAGAGCACTTGCCTCTATTTCATCCTGGTAATTATGATCATCATAGCTTTCTCCGCATCCTATAGCCCAGCCTACATCTCTTTCATAACCTTCACACCACCATCCGTCCAGAGTGCTTACATTGATACATCCGTTGAGAGCTGCTTTCATACCGCTTGTACCGCTGGCCTCCAGAGGGCGGCGGGGATTGTTTAACCATACATCACAGCCTGTTACCATGTAATGGGCCACTTCTATATCATAATCTTCTATGAATACCAGATGGTTTCTGAATGGTTCATGACGTATTTGATGGATAATCTGCTGGATGAATTTTTTTCCTGCAGTGTCCTGTGGATGGGCTTTACCTGCAATGATTATCTGAACAGGTCTGTCTTTATTTGTAAGGATTTTTTCAATCCTGAGCAAATCCTTTAATATGAGTGTCGCCCTTTTATATGTGGCAAATCTTCTTGCAAAACCTATTGTAAGAGCTTCCGGGTTAAGAACTTCTTCTGCCTGTTCTATTTCAAGTCTCGATGCTCCACGTCTTTCCAGCTGTTGTTTTAATCTTTTTCTTGCGAAAGCTACAAGACGCTCCCTTCTTCTTTCATGGGTACGCCAGAGTTCTTCTCCCGGTATTGTATCACCTCTGTCCCATATTTCCTGATCTATAGGCTCTGTTCTCCATCGTGGGCCTATATAACGGTCAAGAAGTCCTGCCATATCACGGGAAATCCAGGAAGGATTATGAATGCCATTGGTAAGAGAACCTATTGGTATATCATTTTCAGGCACATCAGGATACATTGACTGCCACATACGGCGGGATACCTGTCCATGTAATTCACTTACACCGTTTGTACGGCCTGATAATGTAAGAGCCAGAACTGCCATGTTAAAAGGTTCTTCACGATTCCCTGCGTCTTTTCTGCCAAGACCCAGGAAATCATCTCTTGTAATCTTAAGTTTAGGATAATATTGTCCGAAATATTTATCCATAAGCTCTATGGAAAATATATCAATTCCGGCAGGCACAGGTGTATGGGTAGTAAATATATTACTTACCATAGTGGCCTCATAGGCCTCAAGGAAGGTAAGACCTTTTTCTTCTATTAATATCCTGATTCTTTCCAGACACAGAAAAGCAGAATGTCCTTCATTTATATGAAAAACATCAGGTGTTATACCCATGGCTTTAAGTGCTCTTACTCCTCCTATACCGAGTAAAATTTCCTGGCATATACGAAGTTCTGTTCCACCTCCGTAAAGCTGTGATGTTATATCTCTGTCTGATTTCTGATGGTTCTGGGATATATTTGTATCTAAAAGATATAGAGGCACACGCCCTACCTGAATCTTCCATATCTGTGCTTTGAGCATTCTTCCCGGAAGCTCTACTTCTATTATCAGAGGAGTTCCGTCATTTTTATGTACAGGTGTAAGAGGCATATTATAAAAATCATTTTCCGGATACTGTTCCTGCTGCCATCCGTCTGCATTTAAATACTGACGAAAATATCCCTGTTGATAGAGAAGGCCAATCCCTGTAAGAGGAATTCCCACATCACTAGAAGATTTCAGATGATCCCCTGAAAGAACTCCCAGACCTCCCGAATATATGGGCAGACATTCGGCAAGACCATATTCTGCTGAAAAATAACCTATTGTGAGAGGTCTTTCTAAAGACTGTTTTTTGTACCATGACGTCTTTGTATCCATATATTCATCATAACGTTTGATTACTCTTTCCAGATGAGATATATAACCATCATCTTTCGATCTGACTTCAAGCTTATCCTGTTTTATACTGCCAAGCATTACAACAGGATTATGGCGGGTTTTTTCCCACAGATCTCTGTCCAGTCTTCTGAACAGTTCTGTAGCATCCTGATTCCAGTACCAGTACATATTATAGGCAAGTTCTTTTAACCGGGAAAGATTTTCCGGTATAGAAGGATTTACCTGAAATGTGCGAATATTATACATAAATTTCCTCCTTTTATTCGTAACGCGTAACGCGTAACGCGTGATGCGTGATGCGTGATCGGTAATTGATGAATGGGAACTGTCCGTTCACCGTTTACTGGTCACTGATCACTGATCACTGATCACTGATCACTGTTTTACCCTTTTCCACTGTTTATCTTTTTCAATGCATCTTCTATTTTCTTTATCATATCATTATCTTTTGCCTTCTGTGCCAGAGGAAGAGCTTTTTCATAATCCTCCCTGGCTTTTTCTTTCTCTTCCTTTGTTTCATATATCTGACCTCTGCAGTAAAGATATCTATATTCTTCTGGTTTTATTTTTATGGCTTTATCCAGAGCTTCTATTGATTTATCATAATATTTCGGTCCCATGCTGGCATATAATCTTCCGCCTCTGAAGTAAGGTTCAGGATCATTCGGATCCAGTTCTGTTGCTTTCCCTAGATAGTTCAGTGCTTTATTTGTATATTCGAAGGCCCCTTTCTCATCTTTATTTTTTATTGCATTTTCTGCAATATGCCAGTAACATGTTCCGAGCTGACAGTATAATTCGGCATTTTTAATGCCGAAACTAATAGCTTTTTCGTAACTTTTTATTGCTTCTTCATAACTGCCTTTTTGAATAAGTACATCACCCAGGTTATTATATGGTTTATAATCATCTTTACATAGTTCTGCTGCTTTTCTGTAATATTCTTCTGCCTTATCATTCTCATTCTGATCAAAATAAATATTGCCTATATTGTTATAACCGTTCCAGTATGAAGGATCTTTTGATATGGTAAGTTCATAACACTCAAGTGCTTTTTCTATATCTGCTTTGTAATAATAAGTATTTCCTTTATTCTTTATGGCCTCTAAATAATCAGGTTCAATTTCTATGGCTTTGTTGAATTCTTCTAAAGCCTCATCATATTTGTCCTGTTTCATCAGGGCCAGTCCCTTTGAATTATGCTCTGCTGCTTTCCGGTCAATCTTTTCCGGCTTTTTTGTAGCTTTCGGGGTGATTGTAGCTTTAGGAGTTATTTCAGGTGAAGGAGTGTCTTCAATTGTAAGTGGCGTTTCCTCTGAAGTTTCCTCTGGAGTTTCCTTCGGAGAAGGAGTTATATAAGAAATATTCGATGGAAGAGAAGCAAGATAGGGGCCTTTTCTTATAAGTCCTTCTTTTGAATTATATACAGGATAATTCCCTTCTCCTGCAAGTCCTGTTTCTTTATGAACATTTTCTCCTCCGCATTTTATAATAAAAAAATCCGGATCAGTCTGAGAATAATATATATAAGGTTTTTTGCATGAAGGACATACAGGTATGGTTTTTATATAAGGATTTACTGCATCAAGATTCTGCGGATAATGGCCGTTATTATGACCTGCATATATGTCACAGGCTTTTCCCAGATTATTGAGATAACCTTCACATTTTATCAGTTCTTCTTCAGGAGTCATTTTTGTATTGTCTGTTTTTTTCTTACATCCGGAATTTATAATCAGGATTATTATAAACAGACAGATTAAAATTTTTCTCATATAAAATATCTCCTTTCGACGATAAATACTGATTTTTTTAATTATCTAAAATATCTCCTTCCTCCGATAAATACTGATCTGTAAAATTCATCATCAAGACTGCTTATCTTTACCTGTCCGCTTGAAGAGGCATGGATGAATTTTGAACAGGCAAGATAAATTCCTACATGAGATGCCCCCGGTGCATAGGTAGTAAAAAATACGAGATCTCCCGGTTCGAGATCCTTTACAGATATACCTTCCATATACTGGGTATCGGCAGTTCTGGTAATAGATATACCATTCTGTGTATAAACCCACTGGACAAAACCTGAACAGTCGAAACCGCTCGGAGAGGAGCCTCCCCATACATAGGGAACACCTATATATTTATAGGCAGTCTGTACCACCCTTGCAGCAACAGTAGAACCTCTTGAAGAAAGAGGAGGAGTATAGTTTGCCATAGCAGCAGATTGATTGTAAGTATATTTTAATTCCGGGAGTTTTCCTGTAATGATTAATTTTCTTTCTGTTCTGACGGTGAAATTTTTCGGAAGAAGATTTATATTTTTTTTATAAGTGTCCATTTCAGGAGTATAAAACAGAAGAAACATAACAATGAATACAGCAAGAAAAGCAGAAAGTCCTAATTCATAAAATCTTTTCATGAAATATCTCCTCTCAAAAAGCAAAAAAACTTTTGACCATTATAATTAGTAAACATATTAAAGTCAATAAATATTTTGAGGAACAAATTCACTTAATCAAATTGTTAATCATTTCGACAATTTGCTTAAATATAGATGTATTTAAACGGGCAATCTTTTTAATAACTAAAGATTGTTCTAATGATGCAATAGTGTCTACCCTGATTTTACTTTTATTTTTCAGAGTTCCTGGATGTTCAACATCTGTAATATCAACAATAATTGAAAAAGGCGTTACTTTAAGATTTGCTGTAATACCACAGACTAAAATATCCTGTGATTGCTGATTATATGTACTATTTGAAAGAATAATCACAGGACGCACTTTTTGGCCGGTAAGGTCAGAAAAAGGAAAGGTTATTAAAACTATGTCTCTCTGTTTATAAATACTCATTCCAGATATTATCCTCCTCATTATCCCATAACTTCCCCATAGTAACTTCTGCACTTTTTTGAAATTGCGTTTTCAATATATCTTCATCGTCCTGATCCGGAATAATAATAATTACTTTTATATTTTTTGAAATTTGAACATCCTGCTCAATTTCAACAAGGCGATCTCCTTTGTATACACCGGAGAGAGTCTTCATAAAAATTTCCTCCTTAATTACTGATAACCTTTTATGTTCCTCTTAATTATAAATCTTTTTCTTCAGAATATCTATATCTTATAGAAGAGATTTGCAATTTTTAACTGGCAATCTTCAAAGATTGCACCTTTACATATCTGTAACTTTACATATCTGTAAAAATTACACTTTTTTTGCCAGGTAAAACTATATGAAAGCGAAGGAGAAATAATTATTTTCCCTTCACTTTACGGGGTTATTTTTATTAAATCACCTTTAAATTTTCCCTCTGGCCCTGTTTCTGCTTATATATTAAATAGTTACAATAATTATCCTGATTGAAATAGAAAGAGATTTTATGAAAAATAATAGAGGAAAGACCTCAAAAGAAATATGCCTTTTCGTAAAAAAACCTTTCGATGACTGTTACTGTGTCAAATTAACCAGTATAGATGCAGATGCAGTATTACGTTACTGTCAGGGCAGTTATAAGACATGTAAGATATATGTCAAAAATATGGTAAATACAGGATATCATTGAAGAAAGCCTGTTGAATTACATAAATTGTCAACCATTTACGTGTCACGCATTATGGAAGATGTTCTAAAATAAAATTTTAAGGAGGTAAAGAAATGGCAGTAAGAACAAATGGCAGCCAGAGGAAAGGACTGTCAGGCAGGGGACTCGCGAAACCTGGCGCTATAACCGGAGTAATGGAGATGGCAGGGGGACTTAAAGAAGACGATCTGGCTCAGAAAAGGGAAGAAGCAAAAAAGGCGGCCTAGGATAAAGCAAAGGCCAGGACTATGGCAAAACAGCAGCAGACTGCTGAAAGAATTGCCACTGCTTCAGAAGAATTAGCAAGCGGTATTGAAGAAGGAACAGGTGCCGCAGAAGAACTTAACCGCTCGATGGAGCAGATTGCAGCAGGAGCAGAAGAGGCAAGTGGTGCTTCAGAGGAAGCCAGAGCAGCCATCACACAGATAGAGAAAAATTCCCAGGTAAATTCCAATTTAGCACAGGATACCCTTAACAGGGCAAATGCTATTAAAGCTCTTTCCGGTTCTACAGGTGCCGATATGGAAATACTCGTAAAAGGTGTTGCCGATTCGGCAGACTCGGCTATTGAGACAGCAAAAATGATGGTTGACCTGGAAAAACAATCGGAAGAAATAGGTAATATTGTTCAGGCAGTAGTAAGGATAGCAGACCAGACAAATCTTCTTGCCCTCAATGCCGCCATAGAAGCGGCCAGAGCAGGAGAACATGGCAGAGGATTTGCCGTAGTGGCAGATGAAGTGAGAAACCTTGCAGAAATATCAGAGAGAAGCGCAAGGGAAATAAAAGATATGGTAGGAGAAATACAGGGAGAAGTAAGAAATGTCGTAGGAGATATAACTTCTATCGGAAATACTACGAAAGAAGAAGCGGAAAAAGGTAAAGGAATTACAAAAACCCTTATTTCCATAGTAAAAGCTATGGATAGTTTTCAGAAGATAGCAGCTGACTCAGAAAAAGGTATAAACCAGATTCTGGATGTGTCCAAGGATTTTCTCAAGATGGCAGAAACAGTTGCTACAGCGGCAGAACAGCTCTCAAGCAGTTCGGAAGAAGCAAGAAAAGGAACAGAACAGCAGATAAGGGCTTTTTCCGATATGTCTGTAGCTGCCCAGGAATTAGCCAATACTGCAGAAGAATTAAAGACTTCAACAGATGCACAGAAATCAGATCAGGAACTTGCCTCTATGGCGGAAGAGCTTTCAGCAAATATAGAAGAGGCCAGTTCTGCTTCACAGGAACTTTCAAAGGCTATTGAACAGATAAAAGAGGCATCAGAGCTTCAGTCAAAAGAAACACAGACAGGAGCAGAAATAGCAGAAAAGATAGCAGCCAATGCAAAACAGGTTGAAGTAAATGCTGTAGAGATGCAGAAACAGACAGGAGATATGCTAAAACAAATAGCAGATAATAAAATTATTATTGATCTGTTCATACAGAATATCAATCTGGCAGGAAATAATAACCTTAAAGCAGCAACCGGTATAAGGGCCCTTGACGAGAAAACAAGAAAAATAGATAAAACAGTTGAAGCTATTATGAAGGTTACAATACAGACAAATATGCTTGCAGTAAGCGGATCAATAGAAGCGGCAAGGGCAGGGGAACATGGGAAAGGTTTTTCAGTTGTAGCGGGAGATATAAGAAACCTTGCCACGGAATCTGCAGAAAATGCCGATAAAATAAAAGATCTTGTGAGATCACTTCAGTACCAGATTGTAAAATGCACACAGGATGTGGAACTTGCCTCAAAGAGTGCTCTGTCTGAAGCAGAAAAGGCAAAAATATCAACAAATAACCTGAATAAAATGGAACAGGACATGAATGAAGTGGGAAAAGCTATGGATGAAACACTGAAAAATGCAATGGAATCCCTTGCAGCAATAGAACAGGCAAGAAAAGGTGTGGAACAGATAGGTTCTGCCGCAGAAGAGTCCTCAAAGGCTGTAGACCAGGCAGCAGGAGCATCGGAAGAACAGGCAAAGGGACTGTCGGATTTAGCCCAGGCAATAGAGGAAATAGCTTCTTTAGCAGATGAAATGCAGATGAATTAGGAGGGATATTATGGAAGATATTATGACAGCCAAAAAGGACAGCCAGATTGCTACATTTCAGATAGGTGAAGAAATGTTCGGCATAGGCATACATAATATAAAAGAAATAGTAAGATACCCTAAAATTACAAGTGTGCCGAGAGCACCGGATTATCTTCAGGGTCTTACAAATCTGAGGGGAAATATCCTTCCTGTCATAGATGCCAGGATAAGGTTAGGACTTCCCCTGTGTGAGCTTACTGATAGAACCAGGGTTCTGGTTTTAGATACAGGTGTAACCACTACAGGTGTCGTAGTGGACAATGTAAAAGGTGTCATAAGTATGGAAAATGTAAGTATAGAAGCGCCTCCTCCCATACTCAGTTCCGGTGTTGACACAAGATATATAGAGAGTGTAATTAAAGCCAATAAAGGCGAGAAAATAATAATGGAGCTTGATGTGGAAAGCCTCTGCGCCATAGATATTAAAACAGGAAAGACTGAGGATCTGCTGAACAGGCTTTCCTCTTCTGAAACAGTGGAAACAAAAGCAGGCATAAAAGAGATACAGCTTGTTACCTTCCTTGTGGCAGGAGAGGAATACGGCTTCCCAATAGAAGCAGTAAGAGAAGTTTTAAGGGTAGGCCGTATTACCGGGGTGCCGGAAGCTCCTCCCTATGTAATTGGAGTATTTTCCATAAGAAACAGTCTCCTTCCCATTATAAATATAAGAACTCTTTTTAACATACCTTCCCTTATAGAAGAAATTATCTCTGAATTAGATGACATAAAACTGTCCCATGAACAGTGGCTGGGTAATCTGAAAGAATCTGTGGATACAGGCAGTATGTTTACAGGAGAAACAGATTATACAAAAGGAGAACCTGGCAGATGGTTTGAAGGTTTCAGAACCTCCAGTGAAGGCATAGGTAAAGAAATACAGGAAATAAGGATGATCTATCAGAAGATTTACGAGAGTGCCGCAGTTGTTGTAGATATTGTAAAGAGTAAATCAAAGCAGGAAGGTCTTACTTATTATGAAAACAATGTATTTTCCAAGTCAAACCATCTTTTTGCTAAATTAGAACAGCTTAAAGGAGCCATAAAAAAAGACATAAAGGAAGATCAGAGGATACTTGTGGTAGAGGTTGGCAAGGTTCCTGTAGGTATTCTGGTGGACAGAATGCAGCAGGTTATCAGGATACCGGAAAATATAATAGATAGTCCTCCATCAATATTGAGCACTGAAAAATCTAAAAGTCTCAGAGGCATAGCAAAACTTGACGAAGGGAAGAGACTTTTCCTTCTTCTTGATGAGGATAAACTTTTCAGTGAAGATAAGATAAGGGGGTTTGATAATATGGGGTCGGATCTGTCCGGAAAGAAAGATGGGCAGGTAAAGATGGGGCAGACTGAAGATGATGAAATACAGCTTGTCACATTTAAACTGGGGAAAGAAGAATTTGCCATAAAGATTGAAGATGTACAGGAAATAAACAGACTCGACAATATTACTTCTGTTCCGAGAGCACCTTCTTTCGTGGAAGGAGTGATGAACCTTCGTGGTAATGTCATACCTGCCATTGATTTAAGGAAAAGGTTTGACATGGAACTGGTAAAACATGATGATACAACAAAGGTTATAATTGTAAATATCAAAGGTAAACTTACAGGTTTTATAGTGGATTCAGTTTCAGAGGTTTTAAGACTTCCCACAAGATCCATAGAAGCACCTCCTGATGTGGTAAACTCCAATGTTCAGACAGAGTTTATAAGCGGCATAGGCAAGATTGATAAAGACAACAGGATGATAATTCTCATAGATGTAAACAGAATTCTCACCCTTGACGAACAGGCATTACTTTACTCTGCCTCTGACAGGAAACAGAACGGCATGACTTTAGAACAGGATACAGATGGGAAAAGTGAGAAGTGAAAAGTGAGTAGGGGCGAACCCCTGTGTTCGCCCTGTGAAGGGTGAAAAGTCGGAAAGCCATGTCTCATATGGCTTAGAACAAACATATTCATTGCCCACGCTTAAATCACTAGAAATATCGGAAGGATTTTAATTATGAAGAAAATAAGAGTTCTTGTTATAGAAGATTCGGCTTTTATGAGAAAAGCCCTTAAGAATATACTGGAATCCGAAGGAGATATGGAAGTAATCGCCTCTGCAAGAGACGGACAGGACGGAGTTAATAAGGCAAGAGAACTTCATCCTGATGTGGTTACTATGGATATAAATATGCCCGGTATGGACGGACTTACTGCCCTTCATTACATAATATCTGAAAATATATGTCCTGTAGTCATGGTAAGTTCTCTCACACAGGAGGGTGCCATGGCCACCTTTGAAGCTCTCGAACTGGGTGCTTTCGATTATGTGCCGAAACCTGGCGGAACAGTCTCTCTGGACATAAGGAAAGTAGAAAGAGAAATAGTCGAAAAGGTAAGAACTGCAGCAAAAAGCGGAACCCTTACGAGAATAAGAAAAAGATTGAAAAGAGCTTCCTCTGTAAGCCCTGTTACGGTAAGAGATAAGCATAAATTACAGACAGGTAATGTTACAAAAGCAGTTGTTTTAGGCATATCTACAGGAGGCCCTAAAACCCTTTCAGACATAATAGGAGATATTCCTGCCGACCTTAATGCTGCAATTTTTATAGTTCAGCATATGCCTCCCAATTTTACCGCAAGTTTTGCCAAAAGACTCGATAAAATTGCAAAAATACCAATTAAAGAAGTAGAAGCAGGGGAGACTGTAATGAATAATTCAGGCTATATTGCAAGAGGAGGGCAGCATCTTCTATTGAGAAAGAAAAGCGATGGAAAAATAATGATACGTCTCTCCACAATCCCTGAGAATCTCTTTATCCCCTCTGTCGATGTAATGATGGAGTCAGTTCTTAAAATCTTCGGCAGACGAACTGTGGGAGTCCTTATGACAGGTATGGGAGATGACGGAGCAAAATCAATGCTGAAAATAAAGGAGGCAGGAGGCATTACAATAGCGGAAAGCGAGGAAACAGCCGTTGTTTTCGGTATGCCGAAAGAGGCGATAGACCTGGGATGTGTCGATATTGTGGCACCTGATTATAAAATTCCTGAAGAGATTGTGAAAGCCCTGAAAAAAATATGGTAGGAATTTAGCTAATACATTTGGCTATCAATTATACTGCTTTGCCTGCCTGGTGCTCTGGAGAAAAAATATCACGGCAGCACAAGTGTATTTAATTCGCATATAATGCAAAGTGGCATGATGTAAGCTATAACTGATATAAACGTTACAGTTTAGATTTTTTCGGAGGAGTGCCAGGCAGGCAAATTTAAGAGATTTATAACGCTAAACTTGATGGCAATTTGGTATAACCGCTATAAATTTAAACATGAAAGGTGGTGTTTCCTTTTGTTAGATGCTCTTATAAAAATACTTAACAGTGAAGAAGAAGAGGACAGAATCTGTGCAGTATATGATATTGGAGAAAAAGAAACTTCCAGAGGTGCTTTGCCTCTTGCAAAAAGGCTTAATATGGAAAAGTCCCAGGCTGTAAAAGACTCCATAGTTTTTATGCTTAAAAAACTGGATATTTCTCCTGCTTTCGAGGAACTTTTTTCATTATTCCTTTCTCCTGACGCCTATTTAAGAAATGCCTCTGTATCCATATTAGGCTCTGACGGAGAGAGTGCCATTGCCTATCTTACATCAAAACTGGATCATTCGGATAAAGAGATAAGGAAACTTATTCTTGACGCTCTTGTAGAAATAGGCTCTGAAGATGCAGTTCTTGCCATAAGGGCTGCACTTTATGATGAGGCGCCAAATGTAAAGATTACTGCCGCAGAATATTTAGGAAGACTTGATGATAGAAAGAGTGTCCCAGATCTGATAAAATTTTTCGAGGAAGACCCTGAGCCTATGTTCAGAGCTACTATAATAGATTCCCTTGCCTTAATAGGACAGGAGGAAACAATAAAAAAAATAATATCCATTCTCTTTCCAGAGAAAGATATAAAAGAACTTGATCCTGTTTATATACCGCAGTTATTAAGACTTGCAGGCAAAACAGGAGACAGAGAAGATATTTTATTGATTACCGGTTCCCTGGAAGATATTTCTTTTTATGCAGATGATATAATAATTGCTCTTACAGACTTAAAAAAGCGTTTCAATTTCGAGATACCTGATGACACTTTATTAAAAGGCCTTCTTGGTAAGATAGTTGAACATCCTTCCATAAGAGAAGAACTTAAATACAGTGCTTTGAGTCTTGCAGGCAGAATGTGTCTATATCTGCAGAAGGAGGAATAGTGAAAGAAATAAATAATGAATTAACACTGGTAGAATTTGAAGCCATAAGTGATTTGATCTACAGAAAAGCAGGTATAAAATTTGAGGCAAAGAAGATATATTTCCTTTCCAAAAGAATAGAAAAACGGGTAGATGCCTTAAAGCTAAAATCTGTTTCTGAATATATAAGATATTTGAGATTTCTGGATCAGCAAGGAAAAGAGTTCCAGGCTCTTATCAATCTGATTACAGTAAATGAAACTTATTTCTTCAGGGATTTCCCGCAGCTTCAGGGTTTTGCAGAATACTGCCTTACAGATGTAATTGAAAAAAAGGTTTCCTCAGGGGATAACAGACTTAAAATATGGTGTTCAGGTTGTTCTACAGGTGAAGAGGCCTATACTATATCAATAATATTGCATGAAATTCTGGATGATGTGAAAAAATGGGATATTCAGATAATAGCAAGTGATATAGATCAGAATGTACTTAAATCAGCTCAGCAGGGCATTTACGGCATGAGGAGTGTAAAAGACGTTCCTCCTGAATATTTTAAAAACTATTTTCGTAATTATAAAAACGGCGATTTTTCCGTAATTGACAGTATAAAATCCATTGTTAGATTTGATCATCTCAATCTATCTGACTCTTATGCCTTAAAATCAAAGAGAAATTTTGATTTTATCTTCTGCCGGAATGTTCTTATATATTTTGATGATCTTTCAAGGAAAAAGATTGTAGATCATTTTTATATAGCTCTTAATAAGGGAGGATATGTTTTCCTCGGTTCAAGTGAATCACTTGGCAGAATAAGTACTGCCTTCAATCTCAAAAGACTTGGTACCCATCTTGTATATTGCAAGGAGTGAAAATCTATGAAAAAAGTGCTTGTCGTTGACGACTCGCCTGTAGTAAGGAATTTTCATATAAATATATTGAAATCGGCAGGATTTTTTGCCGATGGCGCTTCAGACGGCATGGAAGCTCTGGAAAAATCTTTAACAGACCATTATGATCTTATTCTCTGCGATATAAATATGCCTGTTATGGACGGACTTTGTTTTATAAAGAAATACAGAGATGAAGAAAAGGAAACGCCAGTAATTATCATTACGACACAGGAAGAAACTATTAACCAGCTGAAAGCTTATGAAGCAGGGGCAAATATTTATATAGTTAAACCTGTGAAACCGAAAAATTTGATTTCCCATATAAGTATGCTTACAGGAGCCGGTATATGATAAAAACAATCAGAAAAAATAATTCTGTTTATTTAAGTTTTTTTCCTGAAACAACTATATGTACAGTTCAGGAAGATATGGAAAAGCTGGGAGGAATTTTTTCCTCTCTTGACGGCATAGATAATATGTATGTGAATTTAAAACATATAGATTATCTTGATACAGCCTATTTACAGCTCATCTATTCCCTGCTCCTCACAGGGCAGAAGGAATATATTAACATAAGTATTCTTAAAAGCTCGAAAGTATTTGATGAGTTTATCGGATTATATGGACTGAGTATTTTAATAAAATCGTAACGCGTAACGCGTGACGCGTGACGCGTATGAAAAACTTCACGCATCACGCATACAGAAGGAGTTAATATTATGGCAAAATCAATAATGATAGTTGATGATGCTGCATCAATGAGAGGGCTTGTGGCAATGAGCCTTAAGAATGCAGGTTATGACGTTACTCAGGCATCGGACGGAAAAGATGCTGTGACACAGCTTTCAGGGAAAAAGGTAGACCTTGTCGTTACAGATCTCAATATGCCGAATATGAACGGTATTGATCTTATTAAAAATCTGAAAGCAAATCCGAAACATAAATTTACTCCTATTATAATGTTAACTACTGAAAGTGAAGATAGTAAAAAACAGGAAGGGCAGAGGGCAGGAGCAAAGGCATGGATAGTAAAACCCTTCAAGCCTGAAACACTTGTAGGAGTGGTGAAAAAGATAATAGGGTGAAGAAAGTGAAAAGTGAAAAGTGAAAAGTAGGGGCGAACCTCGTGTTCGCCCGGTGAAGGGTGAGCAGGGGCGTTTAATTAAACGCCCATGAACGATACGCGTTACGCATCACGCATTACGCATCACGCATTACGCATCACGCATCACGCATCACGCATCACGCATCACGATTAATCATCATTCCCATTGCCGAAACTATGCCGTTTGTCCATC